>Ga0129324_10002565_pt1 | contig 11094 bp, 9 predicted proteins | sample CPBDNA_7_FD_96879 | JGI IMG/M metagenome (GOLD analysis project Ga0129324, IMG submission 96879) | Freshwater to marine salinity gradient microbial communities from Chesapeake Bay, USA - CPBay_Spr_15_0.2_DNA | ecosystem: Environmental > Aquatic > Marine > Coastal | place: USA: Chesapeake Bay... | reverse complement strand
GTCATTTTTTTTCATTCAACTAGTTTTCTTTTTTGTTTTTGCTAAAAATTTAGAAATAAATCAGGTTTTGCACTTTTTGTCATGGTTGAATGTTGTTTTTTACTTCATTTTTTATGTTCTTATATGTTATGCAGTTCAGAATCCAAAAGAAATTTAAATTTATATACTAAATAAAAAAAAATTAGAAATGAATAAAAAAAAATTATCTAAAATAAAATTTATTTTTTGGAATGTTCTACCTTTATTTGTTCAAAAATTTTTTCTTTTAATATTTTATTACGGTTATTATTCTGAGGTAAAAAGCTTTAAATATTTAAAAAGTGAAGTTACAAAAATAAATGAAAAAAAATATCCACTTATACATCTTTCAGACGGCACAAAATTAGTGGGTTATGGTCCAGAGAAAAAATTTACCCAAATAACAAATAGTCTGTTTGCAAATCAAATACCAAATTTTCATACTGGTCTTGTTAATGATTACATCCTAAGATATAAATACTCCCACTTAGGCGTAGCAATCGATAAATTTGAATTTCCAAAAAGTCAAAGATGTTTGGAATTATTTTTTCATCCGCAGCATAAAAATATGCTAAGGGAGTTACATTCAATAAAAAATAAAGAAGAAATTTCAAAAAAATTTTTACCTCAGAAAAACTGGAATATAATTGAAGTGGGTTGTTATATTGGATTTGGCTCTTTAAGATTCTCAAAAATACTTACCGATGGCAAATTAATATCTATTGAGGCAGTAAAGGAAAACTATGAAGTTGCCTGTAAAAATAGAGAATTAAATAAGGCGGGTAATTGGGAAATCATTAATGCAGTTTTGTGGGATAAACAAAAACAAAATTTTCCTTTTGATATTGTTAGTGGTCAAGCAGATTTTTTAAAAAAAAACCAACAAATAGATAAAATAGAAAAAGTAAATACAATTACCTTAGATAAATTATTAAAAAAAAATAATAAAGTCGACTTGTTGAGTTTAACAATAAATGGTGCGGAAGTTGAAGCAATTAAATCTATAATTAATATTGATAAAAGATATTTACCATTACGCATATTAGTACCAGGTTGGTATAATTTAGAAAATTCTCCTAGAAGTGAAATAATTGAGCCTATTTTGAAAGAATTAGGTTATAAAACGTTATGTACACCTGGAAATTTTATATATGGGTGGTTAGACAATATTATTTAAATCAAACATTTTTATTTTCAAGATCATTAATTATAAATAAAATTTTAATTAAAGCTTAAATGAATATTCCTAATCTTTTTATAATTGGAGCGCCTAAATCTGGAACAACTTCAATTTATTATCAACTTAGCTGTCATCCTGAAATATTTTGTCCCAACATCAAGGAGCCAAAATATTTTGCATCAGATATATATTACGATGATCCTAAAGATTATCCATTTAAAACGTTAACTGAGTATTTGAAAATTTATGATAATAAAGAATCTTCATTTTCAAAATTCAGAGTAGATGGAACTGTTTTTGTAATGTACTCGATAAATTCAATAAAAAATATTTTAACTTTAAATGAAAATGCAAAATTTATCTTAATTTTACGAGATCCTCTAGAGGCATCAAAATCAATGCATAATCAGAGATTAAAATCTTATAATAATAGTTTAAGAGAAGTTTCTGACGATTTTTATATTTGTTGGGATTATTTAAAAATAAGAAAATTAGGATCTGGATATCCATTAAATTGTAAAAATAAATTTTTGTTCAGATATGATTTACTATATAGATATGAATTATATTTACCACAAATTCAACGCTTAGTTAGTCGAGACAACCTTCTTTTTATAAATTATAACAATATTAAAAATAATATCACAAAAGTTCATCAGGAAATTTTTAGTTTTCTTAAAATTTCTAATTATAATTTACCTTTAAAAGTTTTAAATAAAAAAAAAGGTTTTAAAAATACAATTAGTAATAAGATTATTTTTTTTTTAATAAATAATTGTCCAAGAATATTAAAAAAAAATTTATTTATTAGAAAAAATATTAAATTACTTAAATTTGTTTTAAATTTTTTAATTAAAAAAAACGTCATCGAAAAAAATAAAAAAAAAGATGCAGAAATAAAGTTATTTTTTAAAAAATCCTATGAAACAATGTTTAAAATATTTAATTAAATATTGTAATTAAAAGTATATGTTAAGAATTAAAATTCCCGATACTTGTCAAAGTGAACAACTATATACAATAGATATACTGCTTGGTGAGTATTTGGATCTTAATTTCGAAGTAGAGGTTTATAACGGAGATGTTATCGAAATAACTAAAAAGGGTGATTTCATTAATTTTTCTAAATTAACTTTAGATGCTAGTTTTTTTTATAAAGCTAAGCGAAATTGGCTTAACGCCAAATCTATGCCAAATTTGCCTTTAGAAACCTGGATACCATCGGATAATGATATTAAACCAAATTTAGTAAAGTCAAATATACCAGTTTTGTATGGTTATCCAGGTATTGTTAAAAATGAAAATCATATACATTTAAACATAGACATTTTTGGCAGCGCTTTTTTTATGCTATCTCGTTATGAGGAGTTAATTTCAAAGCGACTTGATAATCATGGTCGATTTCCTGCTAAAGAATCTATTTCTTATAAGGCTAACCTCTTAGATAGACCTATAATTGATGAATATGTAGAAATTCTTTGGGCATGTTTAACTAAATTATGGCCAGATCTTCAACGTAAATTTTATAAGTCAGAAATTTTACTAAGTTGTGATGTTGATCAACCTTTTGATTGTACAGTAGAAAAATTACCTAAATTATTAAAAGTTTGTGCAGGTGACTTGATCAAAAGAAAAAGCTTTATAGAGATGTTAAAGCGCGTAAATCGATATTTTTTCAATAAAATGGGCAACTATAAATTTGACAAAAATTATACTTTTAATTTTTATATGGATCTATGCGATCAATTAGAGTTAAAAGCGATTTTTTATTTTATACCTACATCAAAGGAACCTATGAATGGGTGTTATGAAATTTCAGATAAAAAAATCATTAATTTAATTAAAAAAATTGATGCAAGAGGTCATGAAATTGGAATACATGGTAGCTATCAAACATTTCAAGATAGAGAAAAAATTATAAAACAAAAAATTTTATTTGAAGAAAATATGAGAAAAATTGGAATTAATCAGAAAATAAAAGGAAATCGTCAGCATTATTTAAGGTGGGATAGTCATGTTACACCAGATTATTTAGATGCAGCTGGATTTGAGTATGATGCAACAGGCTCATTTGCAGATCACCCTGGTTTTCGATATGGTACATCTAAAGCATTCAGTATGTGGGGATGGCAAAGTCAAAAAAAATTAAATTTAAAGCAATATCCTTTAATCGTTATGGAATGTAGTGTTGCCCATTATATGGGACTTGGTTACTCCGAGCAAGCTTTAAAGCACATGCAAGACTTAAAGAAAAATTGTCAAATAGTAAACGGAAATTTTTCGTTATTGTGGCATAATTCAGAACTTTATGAAAAAAATCAAGTTAACATCTTTAAGGAAATTTTGAAAAATTAATTATGGATAGTTTTTTTTTCTTATTTTTTTATTTATCATTTCTCATTTTTTGGTTTTATTTACTTAAGTATTCTGGTGTTAAGATTTTAACTATTTCTATTCCAAGTATTTTAATAATTTCAATTTTTGTATTCCAGTTTATAGGATATCCAATTTTATTTTTTTTTCTAAATGATTATCGCGCTCAATTTGTTCAAGATAGAAGCATTATATTAACTATGTTTTTTATGACAAGTTATACTATAACTTTAATAATTTTTGGTTTTATCCTTGCAAAAAAAGTTTTTGGACTATTGCATTTTCAAAATCAATATAATTATCCTCAACAGGAGATTGTCAACGATAAGCAATTATCAAGATTTATATTGTACCTTTTTTTTATTTTATCCTTATTGGTATTGATAATTTATATATCTAAAATTGGTTTTAATAACATTGCATTATTATCAGTGTTTAATTTAACTGAAAATAGCATTTCTTCCAAAGTACTTCGGGCAAATATGGGTAATGCCTTTGATGGCAAGTATCATTGGTACAGGTTGTTTATGCGCGATTTTTTATCAATTACATCTGCTGCTTTTTTTGGATTTTATTTGGTAAAAAAAAATTTTTTTTATTTTCTTATTTTTATAACTAGTTTTTTTATTAGTTGTTTTAGTATGACTATGGCAACAGAGAAATCACCACTGCTATGGTACTTTATCTCACTTTTCTTAATGTATGTTTTCATAAGACAGAATGGTCAAATTACAAAAAAACAGATTATAGGTTTTGGCGTATTTGCATCTTTATTAATAAGTTTCATTTATGTAATTTTTATGGGCTCTCCAGACTTATTTACAGGGATGACAAGTGCTTTTTCAAGAATAACAACAGGGCAAATACAGTCTTTATATCATTATTTTGAAATTTTTCCTCTACATTTTGATTTTCTTTGGGGCAGATCTTTTCCTAATCCTGGAGGATTAATGCTTTATGAGCCATTTTCTTTAACAAAAGAGGTTTTTGCATTAACTTTTCCCGAAAAGGTAGATTTAAAAATAATTGGATCTATGCCCACATTTTTTATTGGGGAAATGTATGCCAATTTTGGGTATGCAGGTATTATAGCGCCACCCTTTTTTATTGGATTTTTTCTATATGGGTTAAATATATTTTTACTTAGACTGCCAAAGACACCAATTTTTTTAAGCTTTTATATATGGATTATACTCCATTATAAAATTCTTGCGAGATCCTCATTGAGTGGTTTTATTATAGATATAAATATGTTTATTATGTTTTCTGTTTTAATTTTTATTTTAGCTGCTCCAAACAATTTCAAATTTAGATATTTTAAATTTAAAAACATCAATCAATCAAAATTAAATAAACATTAAATGTTACAAAATAACTCATAAATTGAATAATTTGGATATTTGCTTAAATGAGCTCCACCATGAAATTTGAGTTATAAAACAAGTCTCAAAAATTTTCAGTTTAGATGGAATTGATAATATCTACATAGCAGCTTTAAATGTAGCTGATTAGAAGAAGAATATGAAAATATTTAAATAAATTTTCACAATATGGAATGCTAACTCATAAATTTTTATTATATGCTTTTTAAATAGTAAAAAACATAAAAATTTTATATATGATTATTTTAAAATACTTCAGATTTAAAAATTACTCTATGAAAGAAACAATTTTACACATTAGTCACACTCACATATCGACAACAGAGTCTCGAATAATGAAACAATTAGAGGATATCAAAAAAAAATTTTCTAATTACAAAATTATTACAATTGGTATTAGAAAAGAGTCTAAATATAATAATGATTTATTTCCACTTAAAGGAATAAAAGATTTAAGTTTTTCGCTGATAACTAAAAAACTTTTTTTCATACCAAAATTTATTAAACATTTTTTAAATTATATAGAGTTAATAATTAGATCAATTTTTATAATTTATAAAAATAAATTAAAAATAAAAATTGTACACTGTCATTTTTTTACAGTTTTACCGATTGGATATATTATTAAATTTTTATTTAATTGTAAGCTTGTTTATGATGCTCATGAACTAGAGTCAGCAAAAAGTTTTGTAAAGTATTCCAAACTTATTTTTTTTATTGAAAAATTCTTATGGAAAAAAATTGATTTATTTATAACAGTATCTCCTTCAATTTTGAATTGGTACAATAAAAATTTTGGAAAAAAAAAAAATTCAATTGCAGTCTTTAATTCTCCAAAAATTAAAAAAATTACTAAAATAAAAAAAAGTACTTTGAGAAATAAACTTAAAATTTCAAAAAATGATTTAATATTTGTTTATGTTGGTAGTTTTCAATATGGTAGAGGCATTAATCATATGCTTAATGTTTTTTCTAATTCTTCAATTAAGTCTCACTTAGTCTTTATAGGTTATGGAATATTAGAAAATGATATTAAAAAATTTTCTAATAAATTTAATAATATTCATATTTTAAAACCAGTTCCTCATAATGAATTAGTTCAATTTATTAGCTCTGCTAACATAGGTTTAAGTATTATTGAAAAAGTTTCACTTTCGGATTTTTATTGTCTGCCAAATAAATTTTTTGAATGTGCTTTTGCAAATTTATATATATTGGCTTCAAATTTTCCTGATATGAAAAGGTTAGTAAAGTTTTATTCTTTAGGAAAGTGTATATCGCCCAATATAAAATCATTAACTAGAGAGGTTAAATCTATAGAAAATAATAAAAATAAAATTAAAGTTTTTAAAAAAAATTTAACAAATTTAAGTTGGGAAGCACAGTCTCAAAAGTTAATTCAAAATTATAAAAATATTACTCATAAAAATTAATTTTTTTTTTATAGAATTTATTTACTTTAAACTTTTTTTAATGATACATAATATCTAATGTGTGGAATATTTGGAATTATCCCTAAAAACAAAATTGACAAACGTGACTTTAAATCTCTAGCGTTACTCTCAAGAGAAAGAGGTAAAGACTCATCAGGTTTTTTTAATTTTGATTTAAAAGATAATGTTTATTTAATAAGGAAATTTACTAAAGATATTAAACACGTTATTGATAAAGTTTTGTTAGATGTTGAAGATCTAGTTTTTGGACATAGTAGGTTAATTACAAACTCAACCCAAGATAACCAACCTGTTTTAATAGATGATACTATTTGTATTCATAATGGTATAATCGTTAATTTTAAATCACTTTTTTTAAAATATCAAATCGATCAAAAACTTGAAATTGATAGTGAGATTTTACCAGCTTTAGTAAATTATTATTTAAAACAAAACTATGATCTTAATAAAATTATAGATAAAATTTTAATAGATTGTGAAGGTATAGTTAATTGTGCAATTGCAATTCCGAAATTAGGAAAAATTTTATTATTCTCTAATAATGGAAGTTTATTTATTGGAAAAAAAGATGGAAGCTATTATTTTGCTTCAGAAAAATTTTTTTTAAAAGAAATTAATTGTGAAAATATTGCTCAAGTATCAAAGATGGTTTTAGATATTCCTAAAACAATTAGAAAAATCATTGAGATTAATGAAAGGAATTCAATTAAAAGAGACGATTATGTTCCAGCATTAGCTAAAGATACAAATCTTAAAAAGCTATTAATATATGAAAATCATCAACTCCAAAGATGTTCAAAATGTATTTTGCCGTCCACAATGCCTTTTATAAAGTTTGATGAGAACGGTATTTGTAATTATTGTAAAAACTATACAAAAAAAAACTTTATAAAACATGATTTAACTGAAGCTAACAATATTTTTAGTAAATATAGAAATGTTAATAAAAAAGCGGATTGTATTGTACCTTTGTCTGGGGGTAGAGATAGTTGTCTTGCTTTACATTTGGCGGTAAATAAGTTTAATTTAAACCCTATAGCTTATACATATGACTGGGGATTGGTCACAGACCTTGCCAGGAGAAATATAAGTAGAATGTGCTCTAAATTAAATGTTGAAAATATAATTTTTGCGGACGATATTTCTAAAAAAAGAAATTTTATTAGAAAAAACGTTATTGCTTGGCTAAAAAAACCTCATTTAGGAATGGTTAATTTATTTACAGCTGGAGATAAGCATTTTTTTAGACATGTACAAACTGTTAAAAAGAGAACAGGTTTAAAATTAGATTTGTGGGGCATAAATCCCTATGAAGTAACACATTTTAAAGCTGGTTTTTTAGGTATTGCTCCTTATTTTGAGTTGAAAGAGGTTTATAACTCAGGCATTTTCAAACAATTGTATTATCATTCTAAACGAGGTTTTCAGATGTTTGTAAATCCATCTTACTTAAATTTGTCTATATTTGATAATCTTTATGGTGAGATTTACAGAAGTGTTGTTAAGAAAAATCATCATTATTCAATTTTTGATTTTCATAAATGGAATGAGACAGAAGTTGATAACATTTTAAAACTTTATGATTGGGAGAAATCTATTGATACTAAATCTACTTGGAGAATAGGCGATGGTGCTGCTGCATTTTATAATTATATCTACTTCACACTTGCTGGTTTTTCAGAGCATGATACTTTTAGAAGTAATCAGATTAGAGAGGGTGATATTACCAGAGAAAAAGCCCTTGAATTAATCAAAACTGAAAACAAACCAAGGTTCGAAAATATAAAATGGTTTTTAGAAATTATTAAATTAGATTTTGAAGACACGATCAAAATTATTAATTCTAAAAAATTACAATTATAAAAAAATTAATTTAAAAAAATGATTAAAATTATTGATTACGGAATGGGCAATGCAGCATCTATATTAAATATGATTCGAAAAGTAAATGGAGAGGCTGAACTTTGCTCAAAACCCGATCAACTTAATAATGCTTCTGCCATAATTCTTCCAGGTGTTGGGTCGTTCGACAATGCAATGGCTAAATTAAAAAAGCTTAATTTAATTGAGGAATTATACAGAAAAGTCTTTTTAGAAAAAATTTCTTTTTTGGGCATTTGTTTAGGAATGCAGTTATTACTAGAAAAAAGTGAAGAGGGAGATTTGCCTGGTTTAGGCTGGATTAAGGGAAGTAATAAAAGATTTAATTTTTCGAAATCAAAATTTTCAAATGATCTTAAGGTACCTAATATGGGATGGCGTACAATAAAACCAAATTCTTATGAAAATTTATTTTTAGGCGTGGAAGATGAGGCAAGGTTTTATTTTGTACATTCTTATTTTGCGGACTGTATTAATCACTCAGATATTTTGGCAACTTCAATTTATGGCCATGAATTTACTTGTGCAATTAAACGAGATAATATTTGGGGTGTCCAGTTTCATCCAGAGAAAAGTCACTTATTTGGTATTAATTTTTTTAAAAATTTTTTTAATACAATAAAAAATGATCAGAACTAGAATAATTCCAATCTTATTGCTAATGGATGAAGGTCTAGTAAAAGGTACAAATTTTAAAAATCATAAGTATGTAGGCGACCCAATTAATGCAGTAAAAATTTTTAATGAAAAGCTTGTTGATGAGTTATTTTTTTTTGATATTTTCGCAGGAAAAGAAAAAAAAGACATTAATTTTAATTTAATTGCTGACGTTGCCAGTGAAGCTTTTATGCCGCTTGGTTATGGTGGTGGTATAAAAAATATTAATCAAATTGAGAAGTTATTTAAAATTGGTATTGAAAAAGTTGCATTTAATACAGCAGCATATTCTGATCAAAATTTTGTTAAAGATGCAGTCAAGGTTGTGGGATCACAAAGTATTGTAATATCCATTGATGTCAGAAAAACATTTTTAGGCAAATATGAAGTTTATGTTAACAATGGGCAAGTAAATACCAAGTTAAATCCTGTAGATTATGCAAAAAAAATGGAGGATTTAGGAGTGGGTGAATTAATTATATGCTCAATCGATAGAGAGGGCACAGATAAAGGATACGATTTAAAATTATTAGAAATAGTAAGTAATGCAGTTGATATTCCTGTTATAGGCTTAGGAGGTGCTAGCAGTTTATTAAATATGGTAGAGGCAAAAAATAAAACATCTGTATCTGGGTTAGCGGCTGGCAATTTATTTATTTATTATGGAAAACATAAAGCAGTTTTAATAAACTATCCTAAAAATAACGAACTAAAAAAATTATTTAATTAGATTATGAAAAAAGAAAATCTTCAAATTTGTAAAAGATGTATAATGAACACTACAGATCCAGAAATATATTTTGATCAGCAGGGCATATGTAATCATTGCAATGAATTTGATAAACTTACTTCCAAAAGATGGTTTCCAAATCAAGAGGGGAAAAAAAAGCTTGATGTAATTTTTGATAAAATTAGAAAACACAATATAAATAAAGATTATAATTGCATCATTGGTATGTCAGGAGGTATTGACAGTTCTTATCTAGCATTATTAGTCAATGAATATAAATTACGCCCTCTAGTAGTTCACGTTGATGCTGGTTGGAATAGTGAATTGGCAGTAAATAATATAGAAAAAATTATTAAATATTGCGGTTATGATCTGCACGTGCATGTAATGGATTGGCGTGAAATAAAAGATTTACAGCTAGCATACCTTAAAGCAGGTATTGCAAATCAAGATGTTGTTCAAGATCATGCTTTTTTTGCATCTTTATATCATTTTGCTACAAAACATAAAATTAAATATATTTTGTCTGGAGGAAATATAGCTACCGAGTCAGTTTTTCCAAAAGCGTGGCATCATGCTGCAATGGACTCCATAAACTTGAGAGCAATACATAATAGATTTGGTCGAATTAATTTAAAAAATTACAAAACAATTAGTTTTTTTCAATATTATTTTTATTATCCTTTTATTAAAGGAATGGCAGTAATTAGACCTTTAAATTTTTTGCCGTACAATAAAGTAGATGCTATTAAATTTTTAAAAGAGAAAGTTGATTTTAAAGATTATGGACGTAAGCATGGTGAGTCAAGATTTACAAAATTTTTCCAAAACTATTATTTACCTAAAAAGTTTAATTTTGATAAGCGTCTACCTCATTTATCAAGTCTTATTTTATCAGGTACAATATCTAGAAATCAAGCCCTTGAGGAATTAAAAAAACCTTTATATGAAAAAATAGAATTACAAGAAGACAAAATTTATATTGCTAAAAAATTAGGTATATCAGTTATTGAGCTAGATCAATTGATTGAAAAAAAAGGAAATCATTATTCAGATTATCCTAATTGGGATGTTTACTACAAAGTACTTTTAAAAATAAAGAAATTTTGTGAAAAATTTTATGAAATCAAATCTTACTCATAAAATTATCCATCTCACTTCGGTTCACCCACGTTATGATACAAGAATTTTTTATAAGATGTGTATTTCATTAGCAAAACATAGTGATTATGTAGTTTTAATTGTAGCAGACGGCAAAGGCGATGATAATAATAATGGAGTTCTAATTAAGGATGTTGGTATAACAAAAGGTGGTCGATTTTCAAGAATGACAAAAACTGTTTCATTTCTTTTTGAGAAGGCAAAAGATTTAGATGGAGATGTCTATCATTTGCATGATCCCGAATTAATACCAATTGG
>Ga0129324_10002563_pt1 | contig 11096 bp, 13 predicted proteins | sample CPBDNA_7_FD_96879 | JGI IMG/M metagenome (GOLD analysis project Ga0129324, IMG submission 96879) | Freshwater to marine salinity gradient microbial communities from Chesapeake Bay, USA - CPBay_Spr_15_0.2_DNA | ecosystem: Environmental > Aquatic > Marine > Coastal | place: USA: Chesapeake Bay... | reverse complement strand
ATTATTGTGCTCTTCTTTATTTTATATGATTGAATTTAGTTTAATATTTAAAATATGGATAGCTATTATATTTGCTATTCCTTTGCTGATGAGTGTCAGTGTTTTTGGAGCAATGCTTACAATAAATCTTAAGAAAAATGCAGCTATAGCTATATTGTTAACCTTTCCTTTATTAATTTCTGTTTTAATTATGATTAGTTTGGCGGTCAATCAAATTTTGATAACAGGCATCCTTATGACAGCAAGTGCTTATATTGAGATAAATTTGGGCATTACTATTTTATCAATTCCGATCCTCTGTATGTTGACTAAATATTTAAGATAAAATCCTTGCATTTTATCGTGATTATTGAATAATGAAGTACATACATAACTGATGTATATATAATATTTAAATATAGGTAAATAATGAGCGAAGAATTTGAAGATTTTGAAGATTTTGAAGAATTTGAAATAGAAGAAGGTGATGAAGAGTTTGAAGAGGATTTTGATAGAGAAATGTTAGCTTCTTTAATTGAAACAGCTGCTGCTACTGCATTAAAGTTAACAGAGCTTGTGGTTGATAATAACCATCGTAATAATGTTAAGATGGAAGAGGGTGATATTTATAGAATTCATTCTGAATCCTTTGCTTCATCTTTTGCATCTATTGTTCAAGGTCAACAATAGCAAAATTAACTAAGCGCTATGCGGTTATTTAAGCGCTTAGTTTTTTTATTACTTCTTCAGAGATAGAAAAGTTACTGATTATGTCTTGAACATCATCGCTATCTTCTAATGCATCAATAAATTTATATAAGCTTTCAGCTTGTTCTTGAGTTTCAACAGTGATAATATTTTGTGGATTCCAAGAGAGCTTAGCTGTTTTTGGTTCTCCTAGTTTTTGACATAAATATTCTCTTACCTGGTTTAAATCCTCTGGTCTTGTGTATATTATATAATTTTCTTCTTCATTTATACAGTCTTCGGCTCCTGCTTCAAGGGCTTCTTCAAAGACGCTATCAAAGTCAGATACTTTACTTTCAAATTCAATTAATCCAACTTTATCAAACATAAAGCTAACGCTACCGGCTTCTCCTAGAGCTCCTCCATGTTTGGTGAAGGCTGATCTTACATCAGAGGCAGTGCGGTTTTTATTATCAGTTAAAGCTTCTACTATGAAGGCGATTCCACCAGAGAGATAGCCTTCGTAGCGCATTTCTTCGAAATTGTCTCCCTCATGTGAGCTAGATCCTCTTTTAATAGCGGAGTCAATTCTATCTTTTGGAAGATTTGCTGCTCTTGCTGAAATAATTGCATTCCTAAGTCTAGAGTTCATTACTGGATCTGGCAGGCCAGCTTTAGTTGCAGTTATAATTTCTCTTGTGAGTTTAGTAAATATTTTTGCTCTCTTTTTATCTTGTGCATCTTTACGATGCTTGATATTAGAGAATTGTGAGTGACCAGCCATATTTTTCCTTTTTATTTAGCCAATAAATTTGATTATATTTAACATATCACAGCTTTATAGTATTACAAGTTTAAACACGATGTCTAGTTATGAGCTCAAAAAATGTAATTTATTATATTTTATGTATAGTTAATTATAAAGCTATAAATCATTGCTATTTCTTCTAAGCCATTGAATCTTCCAGATTGCCCTTTATGCCCAGATTCCATTTCAGTTTTTAACAATAATATATTATCATCTAATTTATTATTTCTAAGTTTAGCAACCCATTTCGCTGCTTCCCAATATCCTACTCTAGGATCTGTTAAACCTGCTGTAACTAACATGTTTGGATAAGATTGCTTTTTTACATTGCTATAAGGGCAGTATGATTTTATATATTCAAAATATTTCTTTTCTTTAGGATTTCCCCATTCTTCAAATTCAGGTGGGGTTAAGGGAAGGCTCTCATCAAGCATGGTATTTAATACGTCAACAAAGGGCACTAGAGCTACTGCTGATTTATATAAATCTGGCCTTTCATTTAATACGGCTCCCATTAGCATTCCACCTGCGCTTCCTCCCATAATTGATAATTTTTCTGAAGAGGTATATTTATTGTCAATTAAATATTCGCTGACAGAAATAAAATCCTCGAAAGTCAATTTTTTTGTAAGGAATTTAGCGCTTTCATACCAGTTAAACCCTAGTTCATCTCCTCCTCTTATATGCGCAATTGCATAAGTGAATCCTCTATCTAATAAGGATATTATATTTTTTCTAAAGCTCATTGGCATTGCCATGCCATAGGAACCATATCCATAAAGCAATAATTTGTTAGGGATATTTTTTATTGAGTCTTTATGATATACAATAGAGATTGGTATTTTTGTTCCGTCTTTAGATGTAGCCCATAATCTTTTTGCTTGATAAAGGTGTGGATCATATCCACTTGGAATTTTATCTGTTTTTCTAGTATATAAAATCTTACTTTTAAAATCATATTCCAAAGTTGATTTTGGACTAGTTAAGGAAGAGTAGTTTATTCTTAAATATTTATCATCTTTATTTGTATACTCAATGCTTGCTTCGTAAACTTCTTCAGAAAAATTGATATTACCTAGTGATATATTAGTTTCTAAATTGTAATATTCTATATTATTTAGTCCTAATATCTTTTTTGTAACTACTAAATATTTATTATATAAGGCTATGTCTATTAGGTAATGCTCAGGGTTGTGAGGGATTATTTCGTTGAAGTTTTCTGTTATAAAATTTGTTTCGCTGTTTATGCTTACCAAACGAAAATTCTTACCCTTATCATTAGTTGTTATGTAGAATTTATCATTGATGTGATCGATTATGTATAAGTGATTTTCTTGTCTTTTTATTGCAAGTTGTAATTTGCTATTATTATATTCTAAATATCTAGTTTCATTACTAGAGCCATTCCCGGATTCGATGATTAAATATTCTTTGCTTGAGCTATTATTGATGTTTAGATGAAATCCTGAGTCTAATTCATGATAAATTAGTTCGTCCTGATCTTGCTTAGTGCCAAGTTTGTGAAAAAAAACTTTATCGCTTCTCCAGTTTTCATTAACCGATATATAGTAGAAGCCATCATTTGTTTTGTTCCATATAATATTTCCTATGGTTTCTTTTATAATGTCATTCGTATCTTGCTTGTTTTTTATGTTTCTTACTTTAACTGAGTATCTTTCTGATCCATCATTATCGTAGCTATATGCTATCATCATCTGGTTGTTTGAGAGTGATATGTCTCCCATTGCAAAAGAAGATTTATTTAAGCTTAATGCATTTATATCTAATAATAATTCTTCATTATCTTCGTTTTTTCTGTAGAAAATTGGATGATCTTTATTTTTCTCATCCCTTTCAAAATAGTAATAACTATCTTTTTTTATTGGATAAGATTCATCTTCTTGGGATATTCTTCCCTTTAATTCTTGATAAAGTTCTTTTTCTAGAGAATTGAGCTTTTCGGTTGTTTGTTTAAAGTAGGAGTTTTCTTTGTTTAGATGTTCTAAGATTTTGTGGTCTTCTACTTTAGGCCAATTTTTATCTCTTAACCAGTTAAATTCATCTTGCATCTACATCCACTCATTTTGATTTAATATTTAGATTTTTTTAACTATATTATGTAATTCTATAAATACAAGGAGATAATAATATGAGTAAAGAAAAAGAAAATAAAGATGGAGGATTTGTTGATAGGTATATATTAAAGAGAAAAGAGATGCGTTTTCAAGCTGGTCTTGGAAATGTTACTGAGGGGATTAGGCGGAGGCTAAAAACGATAGGCTTGGTGATTCAATAGAGGAGGAGGTTATTTAAGTGATTTGAGTGGTTCTACGTCATGTGATGATTCATCGCTATTATGCTATTGTTGGAATATGAAGATAGAATAGCATAATGATCTTTAAAAAAGAGATTTTTATTATGTCTTCAAAGCAAATGACCTTGCTATAAAAATATAAGAATCTAAATAACGAAGCCCTACCTAAAGTTGGGCATGATAATCAAGTAAGGATTGGTTAAAAAAATGGTAGTAGATTTTGGTACGGTTACAAGAAGCATGTGAGCGTGGTTATGCATTATGGCTTAATTAATAAGGTTGCCATCAATCTTGAAAACGTAATAGATGCAAAGTGTCTTGGGTATGTTATGCCCAGTGGAGGTGCAGTACATACTGATAAAGTCTATTGCCTTGTTTCATCTAGAGTTGCTGCAGCTCGCAAAGGAGTTCATCTTTAATGAAGCAAGCCTCTCAACCTATTGCTACAACCTTGAATAATCAATATCTAATCCTCTAAGATAACATAATTTTTCAATCTCACTATAACTTAATTAGCATCTAATCTTCATATATAAGAAAAGCATTAGTTTTATGAAATATTTTTGTAACTTCATATCGACTGTTAGCATATTAGCCTCCATATATCTACTGGAAAATAATAGAAACAAATAGATGGTATAAAAACTTATATTCCCTTGCCTGTTGATGTCCTAGAGGTGAGTATCTGTGATTTAAAGTCGCCTCCTCTTCCCTCAAGGTCTGAATTAATTTCTAGCATTCCTGGTGCAACGGTTCCTCTAGTAGCTTTCAATACTGCTTCAGATACTTGTACTGCTCGATCAATAAATTTATCATGGTCATAAAAATTTACAAATCCACTAGCAGAGCTTACATAATATGGGCTATTCTTATCTGATTGAGCATCTAAAACCTGTCTAAATTTATCAATATTTTTAAGCCCTATATAGCTCTTAGGATTTGCTTGAAAATCCTTTGTTTTAGAAATCTCTTGCAAACCAAGCATCGCCTTTGTAACTTCACTTTTAGCTTCACTGATATCTCCTCGATCATCATAAGCATCAATGATATCACAATAATTTACTATTTTTTCTATGTAATCCTTAGTTGTTTCTTTCACAACTTCATTTTCCTCATTTAACATATTCTTAATCTCCTTTAGTTATTATTTTAATTTTCATGCCAACTTGAATAAGTTTATAATAAATTTATTAATGAAAGGTAAATTATCTAGTAAAAAATTTTTTTTAATCATTTATTTTATAAAAAGATAAATACTGCAATCCTCTTGTTATTCTATTGATAAAAATTGCTTAATTCTAATCCAAGATTTCTAGAACAAAATATAAGTATAAAATATTATCTTTTCCCTTATAATCGATGTCAGGGAATCTTGAAGATGAGGTGAGGGCTTTTGATGTTGATGATTCATCAAGTGGCAAGCCTTTTCGGCCTTCATCTGGATCTGGTAGTCGGTATGAAAGGAGAGGAGGTGGGAGTTTTGGAGGAGGAAGTGTTGGTCAGGGGCTTTGAGTTTATGCGAGTTATTTATTAAGGCTGTAAATTAAATATCTGTTTAGATGTCATTATTAAGATAAAAGGATAGTATAAATGAAGGGTAAAAAAAGCTTAGAGAGTTATTATGTGTCACCAAAGCAAAAGGAAAGAGATAGTCTTGGACTCCCTCCTATAAAAATAGCATGGGTTCAGGTTGTTGAGCTAGAGGGCGTAATTCCTCCTCCGCCTACAGATGATGAGTCTATTGTTGGGTTGTTTGGTATGCTGAGTGATAGTTTCTCTTCGGATGATTCTCTGTTTTATTCTATATAGAGATAGATTAATTATAGCAAGCTTTTGTTAGGGGAGTAAGGTTATTTTTTAAAGAGTATTTTGTAATTATATCAATCTGTTCGTCTGGTATTTTTTCTTTAGAAGTAGCGTTATACTCAACGATAGCTTGGCTTGATTCTTTAAGTCCTTTTTCTACTGTGATTACTAGTATTCCAGTGAGTATTTTTGTTGTGAGTGTTTCTTCTAAGAGTGAGTCTGCTCTGAGTAATCTCTGTACTTCCATTCCATCATTTTGAAGTACGGCTTCGTAAAATTCTATTAGTTTAAGTTCTTCTGAGTAGTTCATAGATCCTCACTTATAGTCGAGTTAATATATTAATCTAATTTAATAAACCTGTCAAGAAAAAGATTAATATGGGTTTGTGTATTCTTTTAGAGATTTTTATGAGTTAAATTAACTATTTACTAATGAATTCTGTTTACTATGGAGATAAAATTGATAATGGGATAAATATGCTTTCAAAAAACTTAGAACTTACCTTGCATAGTGCTTTAAATACGGCGAAAGAATACAAGCATGAATACGCAACTCTAGAGCATCTTTTGCTATCCCTTATTGGTGATAAGGAGGTTAATAAGGCTTTAACTAGCTGTTCTTGTGATGTTAAAGTTCTGGATAAGAAGCTTAAATGTTTCTTGAGTAATGATTTACAAAAAATTATTTTAAAAAATGTTGCTGAAAGTAAGCCGACAGCAGGTTTTCAAAGAGTTATTCATAGGGCTGCTATTCATGTTCATGCTTTAGGGCAAGAGGAAATCAATGGATTGAATATTTTGGCAGAAATATTTGCTGAACAAGATTCTTTTTCAGTGTCGTTTTTGCATGAAGAAGGTGTGACAAGAGATAAGATATTGCACTATATTGGTCAAGTAATGGTTAGTAATATTGCTAGTGAAGTATCTGGTCCTCAATCGGTGGTCGTAGAAAATCAAGAAACAAAGTCTAAGGATGAAGTTGCTTCAGATGATCCTTTGGAGAAATATTGTACAAATTTAAATAAGTTAGCTAAGGATCATAAAATAGACTCTATTGTGGGTAGAGATGTAGAAGTTGATCGTGCAATAGAAGTGCTTTGTCGTAGAAATAAGAATAATCCTTTGCTTGTGGGAGAGCCAGGAGTTGGTAAAACAGCTATAGCTGAGGGGTTAGCTATATATTTATCTGGTAAGAATGCTCCTAAGATATTAAAGGATGCAGTTATTTATTCTTTGGATTTGGGTCTTTTGGTTGCGGGAGCTAAATATAGAGGTGATTTTGAAGAAAGATTGAAGTCTGTTATTAAGAGAGCGGTTGAGAGTCCTTCTGTTATATTATTTATTGATGAAATTCATACTATTATAGGAGCAGGATCTAATAATGGTGGGTCTATGGATGCTAGTAATCTGTTAAAGCCAGTGTTAGCTCGTGGTGGTCTTAGATGTATAGGGGCTACTACTTTTAAGGAATATCAAAATTATTTTGAGAAGGATGCGGCTTTGGCAAGACGTTTTCAAAAAATTATAGTTGATGAGCCTAGCATTGAAGTGACTATAGACATGTTAAGAAATTTAAAGCAATATTATGAAAAGCATCATCAAGTGAAATACTCAGAAAAAACTTTAGAATCTGCTGTAAAATTAGCTGATAGATATATTAATGATCGTAAATTGCCAGATAAAGCTATTGATGTTATTGATGAAGCAGGGGCTTATTGTAGATTAAATAATAAAAATAAAGTTACTGAAGATGATGTTGAATTAATAGTTGCAAAAATAGCGCATATTCCTCTTAAAGCTGTTGCAAAGGATGAATCAGAGCAAATGGTGGGTTTGGAAAGTGCTTTGAAGCAGCATATATTTGGTCAGAACCAGGCTATTGAAGAGGTGGTTTTAGCGTTGAAGTTGGATATGTCTGGTTTACGTGACCCAAACAAACCGACTGCATGTTTTTTGTTCTCAGGTCCAACGGGAGTGGGTAAAACTGAATTAGCAAAATGCTTAAGTAAGTCTTTGAGCATGTCATTACAACGTTTTGATATGTCTGAGTATATGGAGAAGCATTCTATATCTCGTTTAGTGGGGACTCCTCCTGGTTATGTTGGGTTTGATCAAGGTGGGATGCTTACTGATGCTGTAAGAAAGGCTCCTTATTCTGTAATATTATTTGATGAGATAGAAAAGGCCCATCCAGATATTCATAATATAATGCTGCAGCTAATGGATTATGGGAAAATTACAGATACAAATGGCACAAAGGTGGATTTTGATAATACGATAATAATTTTTACCACTAATGCTGGTGTTGCTATAAATAAGCATAGCATTGGGTTTAATGAGCTTAAACAAATTGTAACTAACGTTAGAGAGAGCAATGAACATTTAAATCACAGTTTCTCTCCGGAGTTTAGGAATCGTCTTGATGCGATAATTGAGTTTGCTCCTCTATCGACGCATGTAATAACTAAGATAGTAGATAAGTATATATTGACGTTAAAAGATCAGTTACTTGAAAGAGGAGTAAAGATTAGTTTTTTAGAAAATTCAAAGGAGTATCTGTGTGACGTTAGTTTTGATACTTATAATGGAGCTCGTGAATTAGAGAGGATTATTGATAAAAAGCTAAAGCAGCCATTGGCAGAAGAGATTCTGTTTGGAAAATTAAAAGATGGTGGTGAGGTAATAGTAAGTTGTAAAAAAGGAGAAAATGAGCTTATATTTAAGTGTAAATAGAAAAAAATTAGAAAAATTAAAAACAACTATTGATTTTCTTAGCGAAGTAGTATATTTTCAACGTTCTAATTGTATATGGCCCCTTCGTCTAGTGGTTAGGACACCACCCTTTCACGGTGGGAACACGAGTTCGAGTCTCGTAGGGGTCACCACAATACTTTAGTCTTATCTCCACATAATTTTATAGTTACATTTCTGCAACATCAGTTTTTCAAAAGTCTACGATTTAAATTAAGTTTTAGAGTTGAGGCTTGAATGTTTGAGTTAAAAGTTACTATAGTGTGTTTAACAGAGTATTTTAAATTTGTAACAATTGTTATGTTTTTTAAGTCTTCTGAAAATGTAATTATAATAATTGCGTTAAATATTAATTAAAGATAGGTAATAATCATGAAAAAAATTTTACTTTGCACAACAGCTTTAGCTGGTTTAGTTGCAAGTTCAGCTTTTGCTGGTGATCTAGACGTTACCATGAGTGGTAACAGTAAGTTCGAAGCTGGTACAAGACAATATAATAACAATAACTCTGCAAAATATCCTTTAACAGCTAACCAAAATTCTTCAGCTTTCTTTTCTACTTCAAAAGTTTCGTTGAACGTTGTTGGTAAGTCTGATGCTTTAACATATGGTGCTACTATTCGTTTACAAGTTGCTACAAATCAAGCAAATGGTACTGATAGAGAATCACGTATGGACCGTTCACACATTTTCTTAGATTCAGATTTTGGTAGTGTTCAATTAGGTGCTAACGTTGCTGCAAGTAAATTAGCTCAAGTTACAGCTAGTGATATTGCTTCTGCAACAGGTGGTGTTGATGGTGATTATACAAGATATTTAAGTCAAAATGTAACTTGGGATAATCAAACTCCTAACAGAGATCCAAGTGTTCCTACAACATTAGGAATGTTTAACAGAGATCTTCTTGTTTTACGTGTTGATACTTTAAGTAATAGAAAAGATGGTGTAACAGAAAGTGCTGATAAAATCACTTACATATCACCAAGAGTTGAAGGAACTCAGTTATTAGTTTCTTATGTTCCTGATTTATCTAATGGTGGAAACAGCGTTGGTAATGGTGATCTTTTCGGTGTGAATGGTACTAATCCTTATTACTTAACTACAGATAACCGTGTAAGAGTTAGAAACTTATGGTCTTTTGGTTTAAACTACAAAAATACATTTGATGAAGTTAATGTTGAGTTAGCTGCAACTGGTGATATGGGTAGATCTCGTGAAGTTGATGGAAATCAACTTAATGGAACTGCTTATGCTAAAGGTAATGAGCTTAATGTTCGTGACTTAAAAACATACACTGTTGGTGGTTTAGTTGGTATGCGTGGATTTAGTGCAGCTCTATCTTATTCTCATGATGGAAATAGTGCGGTTCCTTACGAAACTACTGTTACTAATGTAGCTGGTTCTAGTGTTACAGTTTATAGTCAAGATTTCAAATCTAGCTGGTGGACAAGTGGTGTTGCATATGCAAATGGACCAATGTCAACAAGTTTAACTTATCTTTCAGGTAAGAAAGGCTATACTGATTACAACATGAAGTCAAAAGTTGTTTCTTTAGGTGCTGATTATGAAGTTGCTCCTGGATTCAAGCCTTTTGCTGAAGTAACATATGCTAAATATAATGGAAATAATGATAATTTAGATTCTGTTAAAGCTACTGTTCTTATCTTAGGTACAAGAGTTAAATTCTAATATTTTAAAATATTAAAATTTTATTCTACTAAAGCCCTTGAGTGCTTCTGCACTCAAGGGCTTTTTTTTTTGTAAGTCATAAATTATATATTTTACTAAGCTTATTAATATATTTATATATTAATTTATTCTGTCTAAGTCATAATAATATCCGTCCCTCAAATTAGCACTTGAACTATGTTGGGAATCTTGTAATCTAATATTCTTAATGTTAATGAAATAAAATTATAGGTAAAAAATAATGTTTTCAAAATTTATTGGAATGATGTCTTCTGATATGGCTATTGACCTTGGAACTGCCAACACATTGGTTTATGTTAAGGATAAGGGCATAGTTTTAAATGAACCTTCGGTGGTTGCTTTAATTAAAGATAATGGTCATTTTAGGCCCTATGCCTTTGGCCATGAAGCAAAGATGATGCTTGGCAGAACTCCTCTTGAAATTGTAGCAACGCGTCCACTTAAAGATGGAGTGATAGCTGACTTTAAAGGTGCAGAGGAGATGATAAAGCATTTTATCCGTGTTGTTCATAAGCGTCGAAGTTTTACTGGTCCAATAATTATAGTTTGTGTTCCTTCGGGATCTACTCCGGTAGAGAGAAGGGCAATTCAAGAAGCTGCAGAAAGTGCTGGAGCCAGAGAAGTGTTTTTAATTGAGGAGCCAATGGCTGCGGCAGTGGGTGCTGGGTTACCAGTAACTGAGCCAACAGGATCAATGATTGTTGATATTGGTGGTGGTACTACAGAGGTGGCTGTATTGTCATTAGGTGGGATTGTTTATTCTCGATCTGTAAGAGTTGGCGGTGATAAGATGGATGAAGCAATTATTTCTTATGTTCGTAGGCATCATAACCTTCTTATTGGAGAATCAAGCGCTGAAAGAATAAAGAAAGAGATTGGATCTGCATGTCCTCCTGCTAATAAAAAAGGTATGACGATGGAAATAAAAGGTCGTGATTTAGTTAATGGTATTCCAAAAGAAATAACTTTAACAGAATATCAAATTGCTGAAAGTTTAGTTGAGCCTATTAGTCAAATTATAGAAGCGGTAAAAACAGCTTT
>Ga0129324_10002561_pt1 | contig 11099 bp, 6 predicted proteins | sample CPBDNA_7_FD_96879 | JGI IMG/M metagenome (GOLD analysis project Ga0129324, IMG submission 96879) | Freshwater to marine salinity gradient microbial communities from Chesapeake Bay, USA - CPBay_Spr_15_0.2_DNA | ecosystem: Environmental > Aquatic > Marine > Coastal | place: USA: Chesapeake Bay... | reverse complement strand
CGCCAAGTCACACAGCCACATTTTATTGATTGTTGTCTTTGTCAACACTTCTAATTCCTTGGTCGCATCGTCGCGTTCCTTCATTATATGCGCAACATTTTCCTCGGTCACTGAATCCATTGGCATTTTGATCAAGTATTTGAAATCACCGTCGATCTTGTCAAACTCATATTTTGTCATGAGTTCTTCGACTTGAATCGCGCTTTTTTTCCGCAAGTCCACTTCGTCATTCAATGTTTGTTGAATATATTTCGCTTTATTGGACAACTTTTGTAATCTCCGAGTAAGATTATCAATCATATGTGCCTTCCGCTTCTCGTACATACTATAACGAATTTCCATATATCCGTCAATGATCTCCTCGACTGTGCGATATTTATGTAATCGCCGTTGTCCATCAAACATATGAATATTCGACGTGGAAATGGTAGTGGATAGTTTCAGCGCCTTTTCCAAGCCATTTACGAACTCATCGCCTTCTGACATAAGTTCCATCATTTTACCGCGTGGAAATGTAATAGTGAAGTCGACGTGTACCTCAGTTGATAACGAAGTGAAATCTCTGATCAATGGAGCCGACTTTTTCCCATTTTTATCGACGCCGTCCATGAGGCTTTCCAAGAAAGTAGTGTAAGGCATAGTCCATGTTCCTACAGGCAGTTCCGTAATACGAATAGAGTTGTCGTTTATCACTTCGTAGCAGCCTTTGACCAAGAATTTATTGTCTTCGATTTTGCGCACATTTCCTTTGAAACCTTCATAATAAGGTACGAACTCTTTATCGAAGGTCTTTTTCGTCAACTTGGCCTTCAAATATTCTACACAATCGGTGGGATGAAATGCTGGAATATTACATGAGAATCCAGTGCCGATGCCCGAGATGCCATTGATCAGCGCAAATGGAATAATCGGTACATAGTATTCTGGTTCAACAATAGTGCCGTCATCATCTAAATAATTCAAAATCGCATCGTCGTGTTCTGGGAATATTGCGCGGCCTAATGGGTTCAACATGGTGAAGATATATCTTTCACTTGCCGAATCATCGCCGCCATGAAGTCGTGTACCAAACTGTCCATTGGGTTCTAATAAATTAATATTGTTCGACCCGACGTAATTTTGCGCCATATTGACGATCGCTCCATTCAGTGAAGCTTCACCGTGGTGATATGAACTGTGTTCAGATACATACCCCGAAAATTGTGCCACTTTGATTTCGCTGGTGAGTTTTCGTTTGAAAGCGCAGAATAATATTTTCCGCAGTGAGGTCTTGAGGCCATCAACCATATTCGGTATGGAACGCGCGCAATCGTATGTACTGAAATGAATGAGTTCATTGTCTACGAATTCATCATATCGCACACTGGGTTTCGAGGTGTCCAAGAAACTGTTTTTATCGTATGAACTGAGCCATGTCTTGCGGTCATCAGCTCGTTTTTTATTGAATATTTTGTCGATGGTATTATCGCTGTGTTCATCATAAACGAAGTCAACGATTTTCCGATTGGCGAAATATTCCTTGAACTCGGCGCTCGTTGAAGTACCCAATCCCTTAAAATATTTGACTGTCCATCCGCGTGTTTGATCGCCCAAATTCTGTTTCCAAGTATTATATTCGCCTTCATTGTAAAATACAATGGTTTGTCCACCTTTCTTGGCGCGCAATATAGGAGTATTCATGAAGCTGAGGAATCCAGGGATTTTCACCAACGATGCCCAAATACTGTGAAACAAGTTGATACACAATCCTTTGATATGCGATCCATCATTATCTTGATCACATAGGATCATGACTTTGCTATAGCGTAAATTTCGCTTAACATCTTCTTCGTTTTCATATACTTTATCATTTTCCAATCCCAGGATTTTCTTCATATCTGTGATCTCCTTATTTGCCGATATTTTGGTAATCGTTTCGCCGCGTACATTGAGAAGCTTTCCCTTGAGTGGATAAATGCCAATTACATTGCGATCTTCGCTGGAAAGTCCTGAAACAATACCCGACAAAGCACTGAGTCCTTCACAAAGGATCAATACACATTTATTGGATTGTTCGGTTCCTGCCAAATTTGCGTCGATGAAATTCGCAATGCCGCGAATAGTTTTCGTTTTCGATCCATCGGTTTTCTTCGCTGCCATTTTATTTTCTTTAGCTTCGGTCAAGCTACATGCCAGTTCCATAACCCCCATCTTGGCAACTCTTTCTATGAAACCGTCACTCACCGTGCATGTGGAACCGAATTTAGCATATGGTGTGTTCAAGTAATCCTTGGTTTGACTGTCGAATGATGGGTTTACTACATCGCAACGCAGAAACAGAATAAGCTGTTCTTTAATCGCATTGAGATTGACCTTTATCTTTTTCTTTTTTTCTATATAATCCTGGAGTTTACGTGTAATTTGATTCATAATATGATCTACATGTTTACCTCCTTTATGGGTACAAATGCCATTTACAAAGGACACAGACATGAATTCGTGATTTGGCGACATGGACACTGCGTATTCCCAACGTTCATCATGAGTTTCATAGACGCGTGTTCCGCCCTTGTCTTTAGCGCCAATATACAAATCGATATATTGTTGGAAATTTTTGACAGGAGCAACTTCGTCGTTGAAATTCACTTTTATTTTTTTGGCAGAGTGATCAGTGACCGCAGCAACATCGAATGTGCGTTTTTTCAAGAGGGCGAACATATCCGCGGTAATGCCCGATAGACCAAAACGAGCATAATCGGGTTTAAATATAACTTTGGTATATGGTTTGGATTTACATTTTGTAATTACTGGTGGACAAGTAGTATCCAAATTGTCCTTGAACTCTTGTGTATACTTGAGACCGCGAATATGATCGACGGTTTCGACGTAACCATAAGATGACCATAATAGTACCAATTTGAATCCAAATCCGTTCTTTCCACCTACGATTTTTTGCTCTTCTTTATTATAGTTAGTGGAAGTCCGCAATTGTCCGAAAACCATTTCTGGAATATATACATCGTACTCAGGATGTTTAGCAACATCAATGCCATTTCCGTCATTTTCCATGATAATAGTACCGTCTTCTTGTACATGAATCTGAATATTTGTGACAAAACGCTTATCTAATAAGGGCGAATGAATCATACGAATCACATGATCGCGACAATTCACAATACCTTCGTCAAATAACTTGTATAGTCCAGGAATATATTCGATCGTTTTGTGCACAATTTGTTTCTGTGTATCATCGTATACCCACATTTGCGAATCTACATTTTCAATGGATCCAATATATGTATCGGGATTATCCAAGATATGCTGTTTATCGGTCTTGCGTTGGTATTGTTTTGCTAAGTCGGTCATAATAAAGGAGTGTATTATGTAATATGATTAATGTGTTATTTATAAATCAATTTTTTATTATTATTAATTTATATAGATGTGGAAAAAATACAATGTAATAGAAAAATATTGTAAATGTAATGCCAAAAATGAGAGTGTATATACAATTACAACACCCATTCAAATAAATGATATAAGTAATATTGATATTAGTGGTGGTGGTTGTAGTGCTTCGGATGTCTCGTATGGCGTTTTTGGTACAAATGTTGATAAAAAAGTGTATAATACACAAGATATGGGTTCAACATGGAATCGCTCGGGTATAGTCGGCAAAATACAAAATTATGTTCGAGGTGTATACATGAGTCGTAATGGAAAGTATAGCGTTTTTGCTAGCGATGATGACATAAAGGTGTTTTTTTCGACGGATTATGGGGAAACGTATAATTACATAGGTTCATTATACAGTTCCTGTGGTAGTAATGGAAATAATACTAGTTTTAATAACTGTTATTTGAACGATGAAGGTACTGTACTAATTATTACATTCGACAATGGTTTATATATCAGTGCACCACAAATGTTTGAATTCGCATACACGATAAATATCGGTGAAGTTCATAATATCGCGACAAATAGCGATTTTACAAATATATGGGTTCCAACATCGAATGGTACATATACATTTTCCTATTCCGAAAATGGCGATTTTTTCTCTCAATTGGTAATAAGTAGCAATTGGACAAAAACTGAAATAAGTGAATTATCTGATCTAAATGCGTGGTCAGCGTCATCGTCTTCGAGTGGAAAAGTAATAGCAATTGGCGCAAAGCAAATGAATGAAGGGGTATATATGTCATTGGATTACGGTGCTACTTTCACGAATGTCGTGGATGTATTGGACGCTAGTATATTGGAAAACAATGATATACAATGTGGTTCTATATCAATTTCAGGGGATGGATACAAGATGATAATTTGTGTTTATCAAGACGGCGGGTATCCTTTATATATTTGTACACTTACGAAAATGTTAATATATAAAATTATCAAATATACAGTGAATGTTCCAATCGATGTTTTGAGCTGTGGAAATACATTGGTTATATATAACACATATTCTGAAAATGAGGGGTTGTATTCAATACACACTGCTGGTACATATTTTGCGCAATTAGTAGACACAGTAACACAAGTATTACCCCCTGAACCAATAATACCTAGTACATATAATACTTCATATAATACCATACAGCAAAGTTGTAAAATGCGTTATGCTCAAACAATTCGAACGCAATTTAAACCGAATGAAAGTATAAATATCACTGGTGGTAATCCATATGGAAATATGGTATATTTAAATTCACAAAGTTGTAAACGGGCTTTAAATAATTTTGCTGGTATGCCAACAGCACCAGTGTTGGGTGGCGAGGATACATTCTATTCCTTCGAAAATATTTCATTCAGTATTAGTGTTCAACCCGATATTACAGTGAACAATATTGTTATTTATTATTATCAGCAAATTATCAATGATAATTTGACAATCACTGGTTCGAATGGTGAATTTATCGCAACGTTCAATATTTTATTGAAGATCGGTACATATAACATATATAGTACGTGTAAAAGAAAGAATGGACGAAAATCTTTACCATCACAAAGTTATACATTTACAGTTAATTCAAAAACTATAGAACCGTTAACCGATTCTACAATACAAGATGAGGTAGATGCGTGGGTAAAAAATCCAGATGACGTACAATTCACGGATATATATAATTATCCATATTATGGTCAAATTGGAGAATGGAACACAATAGCAGTCACAAATATGTCGGGGTTGTTTTATAATAAATCCACATTTAATAGTGATATTTCGAAATGGAATACAAGTAATGTTATAAATATGGCAAATATGTTCGAGGCGGCGTCGATTTTTTCGCAAAATATCAGTGGTTGGATTACGAGTAAAGTTACAAACATGGAATCTATGTTTAAAGGTGCGAGTTCATTTAACACAACCATTGGCGGTTGGGACACAAGTAAAGTTACAAATATGGACTCTATGTTCGGGGATGCGGTTACGTTTAATAAATCAATTGGCAGTTGGGATACAAGTAATGTCACAAATATGAGTTATATGTTTTCAGACGCAACATCTTTTTCTCAGGATATTAGTTGGAATACGAGTAAAGTAACAAATATGGAGTCAATATTTGAAGGTGCAACCAAATTTAACGGAAATATTAGTGATTGGGATACCTCAAATGTTGTATACATGAATGATATGTTCAATAATGCGGTTGTTTTTAATAAGGATATAAGTGGATGGAACACATCAAGTGTTATAAATATGTCTGGTATGTTCAAAAATGCGCAGAAGTTTAATCAGCCATTGGATTCATGGAATACCTACACTGTAACCAATATGAGTGAGATGTTTAGCAATTGTACTGACTTTAATAAAAATATTAGTAATTGGGATACGTCGAATGTTACAAATATGGCTTGTATGTTCAAAAATGCAGGAGCATTTGATCAAAATATCCAAATATGGAATACATCGAAGACCTTCATTAATTTCACGAATATGTTTGAAAGTGCAGTAGCAATGTATTCGTCTTATAATGGAACATCTGGATATGGTAATACGCCAACCCAAGAATTCTTTAACCAATCAAACTAAATGGGACAAAGATTTAGAAACGTTTATAATGGCAATTCAAAAAAATATAGCGGTTATATATAATGGCTCCTCGTCGTAAGAGTATGCGTAAAATGCGTAATTCCAAAAAAACAAGAGTAAATAAGAGTTATAGAAAGACTCGTCGTGTGAATACTATCAAAAAACGCAGTATGAGATCCAAAATGAACTTACATAAATTGTTGACAAATATTCTATAAACGCATGAAAATATATAAACTATATAAATTTATATATTATCTTTATTTAGCACCACTACATGATCCACATTTTGTAGGCTTTTCTAATATTAAAGACGTCATTCTAGAAGTTCTAACCAATGGTTTATATTTCACTGGTTGAAATTTTTTTTTCAAAGGTGTAGGTTTGACACTAAAATTCATACATAACATTGTGTATATAAATAGTTAGGAAAAAAATTGAAAATGAAGAATTCTATAACTATAATTATATAAACAATTAAGATGATCACAAGGGATCTATATAATATAAATATCGAAAAGTTAAAGATAAATCCAGATATGAAACCAAGAAGAAATCCAATTCATGTTGATTTTATAGATGATTTGGATAGGATATTCGAAAAATTTGGTCTCAAAGAACATGACCATTTGTTTAACGGTGGACATAATAAAGTGTACAAAAACGATAATTTCGCGCTGCGTATATCTAGAGTGAAATACAAACTAGATACCGAGAAATTCCATTGTGACAAACATTTGGATATAGAACAAAAGATGAGAGACGAGGAGATGTTGCGAAAGGCACTTAAATATAAACTGTCCCCAAGGGTATATATATTTAGCAATGTGAAAATAAATAACAATATACATCGTTATTGCGTAATGGAGTCATATACGACATGTTTGTCAGTATTTATTAAGCGTGTAAAATTCAAGAAGGTATTGGCAACCCCAGAGTGTTTATATAAAGCAGAAATGGATATATATGAAGATATTGCGTCGCAGATAGTGGATATTTGTCAGAGAATAATAGATATAAATGTCGTATATTATGATTTCAAGCCCGATAATATTGTATTGAACATAGATGAAACAACGGGAAAGGTCGAGTTAAACATGATAGATTGGGATTCAGAATTTTGTATGGAAGAATTATTTTTGAAAGGAAATGAAGACGCAGTGTTGTTTTTAAATTTGTGTATTTGCGGTTATTATATGTATATTTATTGTCGATTTAATATTTTGTATAAAGAGATACAGAAACGATATACAACAGAGATAATAGAAAAAATAATCAAACTAATTGTTGAATATGACAATGAGTACATTACAATAATATTACATTACTTTCATACATCATTTAATATGACATTTGACGAAGCCAAGAATTTTGACATTGACAATATTGATCAAAAGGATAGACTAATACGTATAATACGTGAAAAAATGTTATATTGTGCCCGTTGTTTATCCAAGAATGATATCTCTAATATGTAATGATATCTACGCAGCCCTTAAACTGTGCTTCGCCATATTCGTTCCACTCGAATTTAACCGCGTACATTTCCACACCATTTTTTTTCGCCCGATAAAAGGCGGCGCGATATATAGGATCTATCACACTAGGTTGAAAATGATTAACGTCGTCGCGCTGAATTACATAACACATTATTGTTCTATAGCCTCTCGAGGCGAGTGTTTCCAAGTCATGTAGATGTTTCAATGCCCGTGGACTAATGGGTTCTTTGGCGCTTTTGCGGTACCCATCTGGAAAATAGGCAATTTTGGCATCATATGGCAAATTGTTGAATATATCACTACCTAGTTTCTTCTTTTCTTTTAATGTACAATCAATATAATCAGCAAGAGGTACATTTTTCACTTCTAGAACGAAATCATTTCCATCTTTGTCTATTCCTGCGAAATCGAATCGAGAGTTTGTATTTTCAATGTGTTTTTCTCTGGCAAATGTTCGAACGTTGTGTAAAAATGGTAATAGATCTTTAGTAAAACATGAGTTTATTAAAGTTTCGGCCAATTTAGGATTGATACCAACATAAATATTTCTTTGAATTTTCGGTTCGTAAAAATACGAGATCTGGGCGGTATATGAACAGGTCTTGGGTTTATCATTCTTAGTAACCAAAACATTGCTATCTTTGTCACATAATCCACAACATCCTAATGCAGGAGTATGTATCTGCGTTATTGTTTTGCCTATTATACCATCTGCTACATATGGTGTTTTACAGATAGCAGATGGTCGTTTTTGAATATTACAATGGTAAAGATCGAGGTTGTACATTTTAATACAAATCGATTTGGTTAAACCAAAAATATCAATTTTTTCAAATAAGGATTATACGTTATAAAAATGGAAAAAAGTACGGTTGTTATATAAATGTTAACAGATGAAAATATACATGAAATTGTCAATAAATATATAGAAAAGGACGAAGATATATTGAATACACACGGAAATATAACTACATGGGATACGTCGAACGTGACAAACATGGCAGCCCTATTTCAAAACAAAATCGATTTTAATGACGATATAACATCGTGGAATACATCAAATGTTACGGACATGAGTTATATGTTTCATAATGCTCGGAAATTTAATAGGCCAATTGCGTGTTGGGACACATCAAACGTGACAAATATGAATCATATGTTTGATAATACATATTTATTTAATAAAAATATAAGCGATTGGGATGTATCGAATGTTAAGACCATGACACATATGTTTTATAATACATTTAAATTTAATCAACCATTGGAATGGAAAAATTTAGACAGTTTAGAAAGTACGAATTATATGTTTTATCATGCATCATTATTCAACCAGGACATTGATTGGAATACGCCGAATTTGAAAACAGTGAAAGCGATGTTTTTTGGCGCAGTAATGTTCAATTCATTTATAAAATGGGATACATCAAATGTTACCAACATGGCATATTTATTTAATAATTCGCATAATTATAATGAAGCAGTTGATCACTGGGATACAAGTTCGGTTACCACGATGGAATCGATGTTTCAGAATGCGCATAAGTTCAACCAGCCACTCGAAAAATGGGATGTACAAAATGTACAAAATGTTAAATATATGTTTTTCAATGCTCGTAATTTTGTTCAAAATGTGAAACTTTGGGATGTTGGAAGTTGTTATGATTTTGAAAACATGTTCAAAAATGCCGAGAAGTTCCAGAAAAAATTTGATACTTCTGGAACACCCATGGGATATTTTTTCAATGAGCCGTTAACCGATGATAATTTATATGAAGCGGTTGATTTATGGTTTAATAATAAAGATCGAGCAGAGCGAATATATGGCGATATAGAAGATTGGAATACATGCGCGGTTACAAATATGGAGGGTTTATTCAAAAATCGTAGTGGATTCAATGAAAGATTACATATGTGGGATACATATAACGTTGTTAATATGCGAGAGATGTTTATGAATGCTTCTTTGTGTAAATGTAACATCGATGGATGGGAAGTTTTAAATGTAAAAGATTTTACCCGAATATTTTGTAATTCACCGATGACTGCGACGTGGTTGCCCCCTGAATTGGTTCATCAATCTCAACCTAAACCTAAACCTGTGATGTCAAACCCTGTTCCTCCTCAATCTGTTAATAAACCTGTGATGTCAAACCCTGTTAATAAACCTGTGATGTCAAACCCTGTTCATAAACCTGTGATGTCAAACCCTGTTCATAAACCTGTGATGTCAAACCCTGTTCATAAACCTGTGATATCCAACCCTGTTCGTAAACCTCAACTTAGTCTAATAAACCCAGTACAACACATTACTATAAATAAAAATATACAAAAAACTCCCATTAAACCTACAATACCTCGTGCCAAAGTATCATTAGAGGAATATAACGCACATAAACCTGACAAACCAGAAGAAGAAGTAGTAAAACGTCCCGTCGTTAAAATGCCGATTGTACTTGGTAAACAAAGAAGGATCACATTTACAATATGACCAAAAAAATTGATATTTATTTATAACATTTGAGTTTATATACATCAATCCATCTATTATAATTCAACATGGAATATTCGACAATGAATGAAGAGCAGCGTAGAGAAAAAATAGATTATCAAAAGCAATACAATAAAGAAAACAAAGAAAAGGTTGCAACATATCAACAATTGTATTATCAAAAAAAGAAACAACAAATTCATAAGCGATTGTCCAATAAAAAGAAAAATTTGACGGATGAGGAAAGACAACAACGTCTAGAGAGAAACCGAATGTATAGCCAAAATTGGAAAAATAAGTTAAGCGACGAAGAAAGAGAACATTATCGTCAATTACAAAAGAAGTATCGCGAGGAAAATAGGGAAAAATTACGAAACTATCGAAAAAATAAACCATCGTCACAATGTAATACCAAGGAAAATAATCCGAAGTACTTCAAATGCTTTTGTGGTAAATACGCGTTGAAAACCAATAAATCGAGACACGACGAGACTTCTAGTCACATTGAATATATGGAAATGATGAACATGATCTGCGTAAGTATAGATTGAATAAATGATTATGAAAATTTGAAAATGTTTAGTATAGATTTTTAATAAATTTATACTATAATGGATATAGCTGGATTATCTTATAATGATTTACATATAGATAATATTACCATAAATGAATATTTTTTTCTTGTAGCATGTGAAATAGGCCATAAAGAATGGTTACAATGGGCATGTCATATAGATAGTAATTTAAAATACGATATGAGGGATAATTTACCACTTCATATAGCGTGTAAATCGAATAATTTAGATACAATATGTCATATTATAGAAAAATGTCCGTATATTGATAGCGGTAATTTTTATAATGAATTAATTCACAATAATTATATAATGGCCAAATGCGTATACGAAAAATGTCCTGATATATATAATTCGTTTACGTCAATTGATTTATTATTTATATTTACTGAGTGGCTTCATCACGATATTACAATGGCCAAATGGCTATATCAGCATTTTCCACAAATTCCAATCCATAAAAATCAACATGAATTATTCATTAACGCATGTGTTTCGAATTATATAAATGTCGCAAAAAT
>Ga0129324_10002560_pt1 | contig 11100 bp, 17 predicted proteins | sample CPBDNA_7_FD_96879 | JGI IMG/M metagenome (GOLD analysis project Ga0129324, IMG submission 96879) | Freshwater to marine salinity gradient microbial communities from Chesapeake Bay, USA - CPBay_Spr_15_0.2_DNA | ecosystem: Environmental > Aquatic > Marine > Coastal | place: USA: Chesapeake Bay... | reverse complement strand
TTTTGAAGAGTCTACTCCGCTTATAGCCTTAATTCTAAGTCCATTTATAAACACGCTATCACCAGAAGTTTGCCTTGGTTCGTCTGATAGATTCTTAGAACCATTCACAACCTCCTTAACAGCATCAGCTCTACCTTGCTCATAAAAGTGACTTGCAATCTTATCTACGTTAGACGCAGCATACATCGCTTTGTGATAGCCTTTGTAGTCTTTTACCTCTCCGTTTTCCCCTAGAAACTTTCCAAGTATATTAGAGACATCAGACTGTTGTTCAGCAAGACCAGATGGATTATTAATACCATACCTGAATTTTTTGTCACCAACATTAAAATCAAAACCTTTGAAATCGTTGTTGAACATTTCAGATGTAGCTTTTTTAAACCTGTCGTGCTTTTGGCTATTTAAGCTTTTCTCTTCGTTGTATCGGTTAAAGAAATCCATTGCTTTTTGTTGCTCTTGGGTTACGCCTGGTCTTAACTTAATCTCATCGTAATATTTACCCTTCAAGTTTTCTAAAAAGTTTTTGGCTTCTTGAACCTCTTCTTTAAACGCAAGCTTTTTCTTGCGTATATCTCTTTCTTCATCTAAGTCTTCATCATATGAAAAGTTATCTTCTAAAAGGAAATTAATCTCGTCATCATCAAGATGCGGTTTGCTTTTTTTGTAATACTCTTTTAATAATGTGTTATTGTCTACTGTGCTGTAGTCAGCATTTAATCTAACATAATCTTCTACAGTACCACCTGTTTCCTCCATAAAGACAACAAGCTTTTCAACATTTTCAGGTAGTGGCTTTCCAGTAATGTTTGAGTCTCTAACAGCCTCTGACATTTCTTTTGAAACACTCTGAATTTCTTCTTCTTCTTTTATTTCTTGGATAGTAATAACCCCTTCATCTTGAATGGAGCCTTCCCCTGATGATACTTCTGTATCCACTTCTTGTACAGTTTCGGTTGGTTTATCTGCAACCACTGTTGTTGTTTCTTGCTCTTTATTGGCATTGTCTTGGTTTAAGTTAACCTTAGTAGGTTCTTCTTCAATTTTTTTATCTGTAGATAAATTTACTTTAGAAACTTCAGGGGTCTTACCTAACTTTTTCATTTTAGGCTTACTCTTTATTTTAAAGTCACCTTCTTGTTTTACTTCTTCTGACATAATATAATATAATATAAATTAAAAAATTCTATTTACTTTGGGTCAAATTGTCCTAAACCAATCCCCCCCATAACATCATTACCTGAACTTTCAAAGTTTTTCGGTAATAGGTTATTTTTTCTTTGGTCAATTAACTCAGATTGCTGAGTTCCTTGTATTTTTACTCTTTTATCTTTTCTATCTTCAATATCTTGTTCCTTTGACAATTCAGCATTTGCTCTAATCTGAGCTAGTTGCATATTAAAGTTAAACTCTTCAGCCATAAGCCCTCTTTTTATTTCAGCCTCTGTTTGCATTCTCTGAATTTCAAACTGAGATTTAGCCTGTTCAAGACTTACTTTCTCTGCTGTTACAATCTGTTGCTTTTGTGCTTCTGCCATAGCAGCTCTTTCTGAAGCCTGTGCATTTGCGTCTGCTTGTGCTTGAATATTTTCTAATTGGGCTTGTCTTGCTGCTTCTTGTTTTTTCTTTCTTCTATGCTTTAGCATTTCGTTTGCAAGCTGAAGATTTTTTATTTGCCTAATATCAATTGCATCCTCTAAGTCTATACCACCGCCTTGTAGAGCTACTTGTATGTTTTGCTCTAACTGAGCCTTAGCCTCATCGTCTGGCTCTAGTTCAAGGAATATACCAAAGTCGTGCAAGTTTAAGGTAGACATTTCTAATAATGTTGCCGTGTTAAACTTTGTAATACTATTCTGAAGCGAGTTAGAAGTTAAGGCAAACTGTAATGAATCAGCAATCCTCATAGATATGTTTTCACAAGCTCTAAGAGTTAAATAACAACTTGCTTGAAGTATGTGTCTAGTTGCAACATTAGATTGATTAGCGGCCATCTTTTGAAGTCCTACGAGTGCATCCTTAGATGGAGCAGAACCGTCTCTTGCCTCATTCAATCCTGTAACGTCTCTTATCATTTGTAAGTAGTACTGATACGTTTGGATTAATGACTGTATCTTAGCTCCACCACTTGAGCTTGTAAGCTCTTGGATTGGAACCTTACCCCTATTCATTTCTCCATCTTGTGTCATTGACCTACCTAATACACTACCTGTTTGAAAGTACATATTAAGAGCTTCTGCTGGATTGTAGCTAGTTCCGTTTCCTAAGTCAACCTCTGCCAACCCGTCCACATCTAAGAATACTCCATCAGGGACCATCCTTGTCATAACTTGCTGTAGTTTCAAGTGTGTTATTTGAATCATATCAGCAAATCCTGTAATCTTACTTACAACAGATTCAATCCTTCCATTATACATTCTTGGTGCACACAGAACATAGTTCATTTCTACCTTAGTAGTATCTGCGTATGGTCTTGTCATATTCTCAGACAGTTCCCACTTCAACATTGTATTTGTTCCAAGAATTTTAGCACCACTGTAAAGAACCTCTATACTCCTTGATACTTTTTTAAATGTATCATTTTCAGGTGGGTTAAAGTCATCTGATTTTTGTATAACTTTTTCTAACCCGTTTGGTCCTGTCTTTATTTTAAATACTTGGTTGTTGTAAGTCTTGTACTCAAAGTATAAAACCTGAACTGTGTTTTCATCATACCCTTTCCACCCAGTCAAGTACTCTCTATTGCCTGGCATATCCTCAATCCTCTTCAATTCGTCTTGAGGTATATTTGGAAATTGTTTTTTAAGTTCTGGTATTGTAACAGCTTTAACTTCTCCAACATAGTATATGTCTTCAAAGTTAGGGTCTTCAGTGTACGAGTAAACTAAGTTTGCAGGGTCGCAGTACTCTACCTTCACCCCATTAGCTTTATTCCAATTTGTTTTGACAGCACCTATACCAAGAACGGTTAGGTCGTAGTTGAATCTTTTTCTTATTTCATCAAACTTGTTTTTAGCAAGTACTTGATTAATAGCTTCTTCTTCCGCTATCTCTATTGATTGCTTATAGTCAAGTTGCATATGAAGAGAAAGCTCTTCTTTAGATTCAGGTATTTTACTACGGTCAGCAGTATTAAATGCATTAATCCCTATCTGCTGCTCTATCATTTCTAACTCTTCTCTAGCAATCATATCTTGCATTAAAGATTCAGCGTAGTTAGTTCTTTTCTTTATAGATGCAGGGTCTTGTGCGTATGCACTAATCTCATATTTTTTTTCTGTTATCCCGTTTGCAACTATATCTACAAACTTTGAAATTACAGGTACGGGCTTCCAGTCTAAGTTTAGATAAGAAAGGTCTCCATTTATAGCAAGTTCATCTTTATATTTTTGAACTGGCTGTTCACCTCTAGCGTATAATCTTAAACTATGAAAGTGATTATAATTTGTAGCAAATCTATTTCCATACCCTCCTTGATTAAACCACTCAGACTCCACAGCTTGAGCAACTTGCCTTCCATATTCTGGACTATCTTTCTCAGCGTTAGTAACAACCTGGCTAGGAAATACGCTATTTGGATTTGCAACTACATTCATTTAGTTTCTTATTTTTGAATAACTTCCAGAGTTGTCATATTTTTTAAACCCTAGACTTATGTTTTTTCTTACTACTTTATTTACTGGTGCGTAACGATTTCTGTTACAAGCCATAATGGCTAATCCTGAACTTATAGAAGCATCGTGAGATGTCCTGTTGTTTATATTAAACCTTGCCCAATCTTCTAATGTTCTTTGGAAGTAAACGTCCCCCATCTCATCATCACCTAAAATTCCTACAAGTTCCTCTATATATGTTTCTATTGCAGCAGCGTGAGCTTGCTTTATATCCTCACTAGAGTTGGGTATCCCACCAATCTCTCTTTCTGTTACGGATAGTCTTGTATACTTTTTATCAGGTCTATTCATTGAGTATCCTCTATACCCTCTGTTCTTAAAGTGATACAATAACCTTGGTTTGTTATTTTCTGCTAGTATTGGCATACCGTAAAATACGCAAGCCATTAATACATCCTCAAAAAACATCTCTGCTGTCTGAGGTCTTGCAATGTACTCTAAAAAGAAGTGGTTACTTGGAGCATCTTCCATACTAAACTTAGTTAGTCCGTGAAGAGAACCATTAGAGCCTCTCTTATCTACTGTTCCCGATATGTCATATGGGTCACATCCAAAAGCTCCTAAATGCTCATTACCTGGGTAATTTGTTCCACCTTTAGAGATAACTCTGTTTTGTAAAGATACAGGAGGAATCCAAGTTATATAAAACCTACCCTTTGGGTTTGGCATAAACATTACTCTTGTATCTTGAATCCCATTTTCCCACTGAAAGTTTCCTCTAGTTATTAATGAACTAGACTTCATCCCTTCGTTGTGGTCTATCTGTTGGTATATCTTTGCCAAATTAAATATAGACTCCTTTGCTTCATCTCTAAATGCGTGTTGCTCAGTTCTAGGAAACTGTCTATAAAATTCATTTAATCCATCTTGGTCGTTTTTAAGACCTTCTACTTCATTCTCCCAATAATCTATTACTCCTTTACTAATTAAATTCCCGTATGTGTCTTTAATTGGTTTCTCTGGCTTATCGAATACAGGTAGTCCATAAGAATCAATGTATCCCTCGTAGTTCCATTCCATAGGTATGAACAAAGAATATAGTCCTGAAGCAGTCTGTCCATTGCTATTTCTGTTCGTAACGTCTGATGCATAGTATAACTTTTTAAAATTATCTCCTCCCTTATCTAAAGCATTTGATGTTGAACCCATCATACACTTACCTATTATCCTGCTACCTAACCTAAGACAAGTTTTTGTTACCCTCCAGTTATTAAGTATGTTATTAGGTTTCTCCCACTTACCAGATTCATCGTGTACAAGTAACTTTAATTTTTCTCCATCATAGGAGTTGTCACCTGTATTTTTCCAGTCAATCGTACTATCAAGCCCTTTAATATCCTCTTGCTTTTCGTTAGAATCAAGTTTCCTTCTTGTAAGCTTTGATGCTGGTACTCTATATGCCAACTCTGTCTTTGGTCTATCCATACCGTCTTGTATGGGTTGAAAAAAGAAAGGGTAGTTAACTGATATTGGTACAACCTTGTCTGTAAACATTTTCTTTGCATCAGGACCTGACTTTGAAAGTATGCCATATCTAGAGTCAATTGATATTGTGGCAAGGTTAACTGCTTCTCCCGAAGACATAAAGGAGAATCCACTCCGTCTATTTTTAAGGTAACACATTCCAAAGCATCTTGTGTCAGCTTTGCAGGCTTCCCAAAATATGTAGAACAATCTATTTGATTCTCTAAAGTCGGGGTGTCCAACGTCAATCTTTGACCATTGCAAGTACATATAATGAGAGCCAGTAATATAAGTAGGATTACCCTTATTATTAAACCAAAATCCTTGTTCTCTTCTTTCAAATTCTTTCTCAATGTAATCGTACCATTTTTCTTTAAATTCTTCTGGATACTCTTTCCAGTCAAATATTGTTTTTATTCTACTAAGTTCTTTTGGATACTCAATATTAGACCACTTATTTCCTGGTAGTTTTTTAACATCAAACTCCTTTGGTAGTGCAATCTTTAAGTTTTGTATCTCGTAAATCTCACCTATTTGACCTGTCTTACTTATTACAACAACATCAAAATCTTCATTGTATCCGTACTTCCAAGACTTAGATATATTCTTTTTATTTAGTGTTGATGGTTTTATGTGGTTGTCTAGTACTCTGTATAAACTTTGCTCGTACATATTACTTAGTATTAGCTCTTCCCTCAGCAAACCCTCTAAACTCTTTCTTTTTAGTTTCTTCTTTAGGTTTTTCTTTTAGTATATCTTCTTCATTTTGTATACGTTGAAGTATTTCAAATGCATCAAATATTGCAAGTTTTTTAGTTGCTGCTGCATTCTTTAATCTATCCGCTGTTATGTCATCCCCTGAGTCTATGATAGCTTCTTCAGCAACTTTAATAAGTTCAAGAACTGCTTTTTGCCCAGCTAGGATTATACTCTCTTTCATCTCCTTTACGTTCATAGCTTCCAACGATATTAATAAATTTCATACAATATAATAATTCCCCATCTATAATAAACTCAAACTCAGATTCAGGTCTAAATGAAACAAGGTCTCCCTCATTTATACCTAAGTTTGTTAGTCCTTTGTTACCATACTTTAAAATACCTATAAGTGGTTTTTCTTTTGTTAAAGAAAATATACTATCACTTTGTATTGGCTTTACGAAACAATAATTAAGATGAGTCTTATTTTTTCCATACATATATATTTGCTCAGGTGAACAAGCATACATATCTTCTTTAATGAAGCTTCTACTATTTTTTTCGTTCCCTCTAATGTCATAGAATCTTCTAAATACGTTATGGTGTACTACTACTTTATCTCCAACTTTAATGTCAGTTTTTATAGATAAAGGCAAAGCGACAACTTCTGCCACCTTGCTTACACTTTTAAATTCCTCAATTCTTGTATTTATAATGAGGTCAACATCGTCAACCTTAACAGTATTATTGTATCGACCCTCTATGGGTTTTACGATAAAATCGTGAATACTTTTCATTAATACTGCAAGTCATATTCAACAGATATTGCCATATTAGAATTAAACTTTTTCCAAGGCAATGTTTCTTTTTCTTTTTGAATATAGATGTTATAAGAGTTATCTTTCTCATTGAAGAGAATATCAGATATTTCGTGACCACCATACACCTGCTGTCCAACAGAGTAGTGCATAGCGTCATTTTTGTAATCAGACCCTATGCTGATTTTTCTTATAACATTACTCATTATTCCTTAGTTGTATCTTCAACCTCAGAGTAACTTCCATCGTCAAGATTAATATTTACACGACCATACTTTTCTTCAAGTTTGGTTTTTGTTTCTTCGACTTCTTGATTTACATCAAGCATTACGCCCATAACCTCGTGCTTCCTAAGTTCTAGTGTTCCGATGTCTTGTTTAATTTGAGCAATTTTTGTTTGTTGCTCTCTGATAAGCTCTAGCTCTTCATCTGTAATTCTATTCATATTAAATTAAATTTGATTCTTACTCTTTTTATAATTACTTACTTTTTATTATTTTTCTGCTGATGTCCCATAATAGTAGGCAAATATGTTTGAAATTACCACACCTTCAACCATACCCATTAAATGTACAAAGAGTTCGTTATGTAAAACTCCTTCCTCGTAAACTACTGCGTATATGATAAATAAGAAAGAAGCTAACCCAACAATACCTGTAAGCATCATCATAGTATCCTTCCCACCTGCCTTTTTAACTTCAACCTCTCTATTTCTAGCAGATTCTCTATCCTTTACTTCTAACTCATACATTTCTTTAGTTTGAGCTAGTGCTGCCTTTTTATCTTCGGGCTTAATCTTTTCATCCTTTTCAATAAGGTTTTTAACAATACCTAACATCCCTGCGTCTGGTAATAAGTCTCCAGCTATATCTAATATATGTGGAGCAGTCTTACCTAAAAAATTACCTAACTTTGTATCTTTAAATTTCTTAGACATTGTATTTTTTATCTTTATATTTAGTTTTAGATTTCTTATAAGCCTCTTTCTCCCAAGGAGAATTAGATGGACTTGCCATAGCTATCTTAGGATTATTTTTTGAGTACTTCTTACCCTTCCAATAAATGTTCTTGTCATCATAATCTAAGTCACCTCGTGACATTTGATTAATGTGAACCATTTCGTGTCTTATGACTTCATTGTGAAATTTAGGGTAAAGCTTTTCATTAAGCACAATAGTGCCATTCCTGTTGCTTTGACCAAGAACACCAGGCCCCAAGTCTGCTTGATAGACTGGGGTAGGTTCGTTCTTATATGGTGGGTTAGATAGTTTGAAAGCCATTATCTTTTCATATGCTTACCTACTTGAGAACCGCATTTCATTTCTAGCCCACTACCTTTCATCATTGGCTTGTTGTAAGAACCCATAGAGGTTCCTGACATATTGATGTTTGAAGGGAAAAAATCATTAAATGTTTTTGGCATTTTTTCTTCGTAAGAACTAGCCTTTGCCTTTCTGTTTATTTTTGACATATCAACTCTCGTATCGTCCTGTTCCAGTATTGGCTGGTCCATTTTTGGGTAAGGCAATTCTTCAATTTTATTTGGCTTTGAACTTGGCTTTGGCCTTGGCTTTGAACTTGGCTTTTCTAAATATACCGTATCTTTTTTAATAACAGGAACTTTTACAGTGTCCGTTTTGTATACCGTATCAGTTGGATTAACTATATTAATTTCAGCCCTAGTTCTAGCCTTTATTTTTGAAGCGTTTTCAGCTACATCTTTGCTAATATTGACTACTGCGCTTTTTCTGGCTTTTATTTTTTTACCACCTTTATTTATCATTTTTATATATGTTTATTATTTACCACTTAACCTTGTCAGCCCAATATGCAGCAGACATTTTACCTTTAGCTATATTCTTTCCGTGTCTAGCCTTAAAACTTTTTCTCTTAGCTTTCATCTTATCAGACTCTCCAGCTTTTGGCTTTCCTGCTGTACTAGCACCCTGCTGACCAAACCTAATTATCTTTTCTTTTCCACCCTCACAAGCCTTTACAACGTGAGACTTCTTAGGGTGTCCAGATGTTCTCTTTGGCTTATTACAAGCCATATCTTTCTTACTTACCTTCTTTGCCATTATATTACAATATAAACAGTTCTACCATTTTCCTTTACAGCTCTTAAACACCTGTTTCTATTTTTATCTTCTGATACATAAGAAACGTGCACCCAATCAGGATTCTCATCGTCACCAAATTCCCATATCATTTGGTCAAAGCTAAGGTTGTCCTTAATGAACTTATACATATCTGCGTTTGACATATGACCGTAAGAGTCATCTAGGTCAAAAGCCTCTCCTTTACAATGCTGAGACGTACCACTTCCACCTACTGCTTTATTTAGTTCCTTAGACCTAAAGAAGCTATTAATGCGTATAGGGCCATTTGCAGCCGTTCTAAGAGGCTCAAATACATTTTTGGATATAGACTTCATTCTCTTTAAATCAAACTCAGTGGGGGTGTTATCTATGCCTAATCTTTTAGCAGTAGAACTTCTAACAGCCTCCTTGTATGATATGTGTTCACTAATCTTTTCCATCTTTATATTTTTTAATAGCAGATAGCCACTTGAAAATAGTGTAACCTATTGTGACAACTAATAAAAGTATTTTAAGTATGACTTCTATGTCTGACATAGTTATCATCATTACTAATGCATTAGCAACGTAGAGCTTTAAGTCTGCCGCCATTACTTAAAACTTGAATCCCTTTGCTTTTTCTGTAATAGGTCCTGGCTGGTATGCTGGCATATTTTTAGCTAGTAACTGAATACCATTACATCCACTACTTGAGCCATACCCTCTTGGCATATTATCCATATTTAATGGACCATTCCAAATTGCGTCAAACCCTTGCTCTTCTGCGTAAGGTCTTTTTGTTTCTACCATCTTCTTGCTTTTCATAGTTTTGTTTTTAGTAACCTCTAGCTACATCACTACCGTATGTGTAGTCAGCAACTGATTTGGTTGTTGGTGAAAAATTGTTAGCTGTTGGAACTACTGGTGGAATTACAGCAGGGTCTGTTGTTGGCATCATAGGATTGGTAGCCATAGGGCCTTGAACAGCAGGACCCATAGGATTCATACCTAACGCTTGCATCTCTTGTGGAGTTGCCCCTTCTAAGTTAGCTGCAGTTGCCCCTAGTTGATTGAGTATATTTTTCATATTACTTTTTGTATTTGTTTTTTCTTAACATTCCTTTATTGAATCCGTCTCCTTTCATTTCAATAGGACTCTCGCTAAACTCGGTTCCTTCATTTAAACTCTTAAAAATGTCTTTAGCTAAAGAATAACCGTTTTTAGTTTTAAAATCATAGTCTTCTGAAGTGTTTAAAGAACTAAAAGGTTGGGTTCGACTCATAATTTCGTCAACAACTGGATTTGATTCTGTTGGGGTGTTAATACCTTTTCTCTCCTTAACATTAAAAGTAGCATTTGTGATTGGCTCTGGTGCATCTTTTTCTTCACCATAAAGTCTCTTACTTCTTTCTCTTAACTTTAAAGCTTTAGCCTCATTTTTTTTAGCTCTTTTTTCAAGCCTTGGCTTTCTGACATCCTCAGAATAGTATGACCCTGCAAGTTTCCCGAAAGACTTACCTGCCTCTGTTAAATTTGTTTTTAAATTAGCGGCTGTGTCATATCCAGGGTCTACATTCCCCCCTCCATAAATACTACCAACTGCATTAATCATTGACTTTGTTTTATATCCCATTGTTTATTGTTTTATCTTTATTAACGTCTTTTATTGATTTTATAAGAACTTTATCTGTGTAGGTCGCCCCTTTCATTATACTATTACGTCTTGTACTTGTTGGTATGTCTTCCTCCCCAACCATTATCTTGTAGATTCTATTGATGAGGTTCTTACCCTTGAATGATACCTTGTAGATATTCTTCTTAGTGTTAACTCTATCTCTCTTTGAGAATACTGTCAACCAACCACCATCCATAAGCCTAGACCACCTTGCACTGTCCCAACTGTGTGAGTACTGACCATCTATAAAGTCTAACCTATTAAATAGACCAACGCAGTCTAAGTATATTAGTATCTCTAAGTCTGTTGTACTAATATCGTTATTCTTCGCTGCCCACTTTCTAATAACTCTGTAGTGCTTAAGTATGCTTAAGTCTCTTAAGTCGGAGTACTCTAACTTTCCACCTCTCATTATAAAACAACTACTACGTCAAACTCCTTGATTACTTTATAAATTACCTTGTCAATCTCCATATCAAACCCTGCGTGTCTGTCGTAGTAAATGGTATCTCCATCTTGTACTCCTTCAACTAAGGTTCCTATGGTTTTTACTTTAGCCTCTCTGTATCTTATATCTTCCCTGTGGCTCTCTCCTAAAATTAAACCGCCCTTTGTAGATACTTCTTTTTCTTTTACAGGCTCTATCAACATATACTTTCCTACTGCCTTCATTATGCTCTTAAGTTATTAATTA
>Ga0129324_10002559_pt1 | contig 11103 bp, 10 predicted proteins | sample CPBDNA_7_FD_96879 | JGI IMG/M metagenome (GOLD analysis project Ga0129324, IMG submission 96879) | Freshwater to marine salinity gradient microbial communities from Chesapeake Bay, USA - CPBay_Spr_15_0.2_DNA | ecosystem: Environmental > Aquatic > Marine > Coastal | place: USA: Chesapeake Bay... | reverse complement strand
TCGCCGCACCACCGGGCACATCGGCACGAGACCAGTGCCAGGTCTTAAAAGATTTTTCCAGCGGTACGGCGCCCCAGTTGCTGTCGAAATACCCGTGCCCGCGCCAATGTCGACTGGGCTGACCCAAATCGACTTCAATATCGGCGAGCGGGGCAATCGGCCACCATTTGTGATGGCCGGCTGCGTCGAGGGCGACGACGGTGTTACTAAGCGCTTTTGGATGCAGGCGGACTTGGCCGCGAATCCGGGATGGCAGCGGGGCGGTGACTTCGTCGATGTCGACGCACAGTGTCGCGCCATTCCAATGCATGGCGCTTGGGCCGACCTGGAAGCGCTGCGTGGATTGCGTGACGGCGGTATTGGTGCGCTCGGTCATCGCCCAGCGCTTGCCGCCTTTTCCGTACAGCGCCACGTTGATCGAACAAAAATTATGCGGATCGCCGCGCCCTTGCCGTCTGGCCCAGGCGTAATAGGGGGAAAACACACTGCCGATGAAGGCGATGATGGTGATGCCCGATTGACCATCGTCGCTGATGCCGTCGACGTACCACCAGCGATAGCCGTTTTCGCCGACGCGGCCTAGGAACGTCGGTCCGCCATCAGCGCCCGCGCCGCTTGCCGGCCCGAAAGTGCCGCCATCGGCACCCCCGCCCCCGGATGCACGCTGCCGCCCGCCAAGTATAAGCCGCGAACCCGGCTGCGCGCGCCCGGTCGCTGAAAGGATGCCGTCCAGCCGTGTGATGCCTGGCCGTAAATCGCACCGCCGGATCCCGGGAACAGCCTGGCAAAATCGCTGGGCGTCGTCAGGTGCGTGTGCGAAGGGGTGTCCTTGATGGTCAGGCCGCATCGGGCCAAAAGCTCGAACATCGCTTTCTTGCATGGCTCGATCTCCGTTTCATTGAAAGTGTGTTGGTCGCCGATGGCCGGCGCGTTGATCAGGCAAAGCAAGCGCTCTGCGCCTGACGTCGCTAGGTTGCCGTCGTCGTCACGGTCTTCGGCGCAGATATACGTGGTGGGATTGGCGGGCAGGCGATGATGTTTAAAAATCGCGTCGAACTCGGCTTTGTAGGCATCTGAAAAGAACACCGTATGGCGGGCGAGAGGAAATCCCTCGGTTTCTGCCAAAAACGCCCAGGTAACCGCGGATAGGGAGCGTTTGTTCGGCGACGGGGCAGGCGCTGCGCCCGTCACATGCGGGCCCAGTGCACCCGTTGCGAATGCGGCAACATCGCCGTTGCTGATCACGGTCGCAGCAGGAATGTGTTCGCCAGTTTCGAGGGTGACCCCTGTCACGTGACGCCGTGTCGTGGTGATTTCTGAGACGCCCGTGCCATACCGGAACGTTACCCCAAGGTCGCCAGCGAGTTTGGCGAGCCCGGCGGCGAGGCTGCTCATGCCGCCGTCGACAAGCCACACACCTTCGGCCTCGACATGCGCGATCAGCATCAACGTGGCTGGTGCATCAAATGGTGACGAGCCGACATAGGTCGCATAGCGTCCGAATAATTGCTGCAGGCGCGGGTCTTTGAAGTGTGTGCCCAGCGCCTGCCACATGCTGGAAAACGGCTTCATGTGCAGCAGGTCGCCGACGCGCCCAAATCCGACCCGTCGTCCGAGTTCAGCCGGATTCGGGCGCGATGCGGCAATGAAGGTGTCTTTGAGTGTGCCGTAGATACGCGCCGAATCCGTGCAGAAATTTCGAAAGCCCTGGGCTTCGGCAGCGCCCGCGAAATCACCGATGGCGTCGGCGGAACGCTTGGTATCGGCAAACAGATCTAGGTGTTGGTCGGCGCCCCAGGCGTGACGCGCCAAGACCTCAGCTTTACGCAGCGTGACGTAGTCTTCAAGATTTCGTCCGGCCTCGCTGCACAGCGCCTCGAACACCCAGCGCATCGTAAACACCGTCGGCCCCGCATCGATGAGCGCGTCACCGGCTAGGACTTTGCGCATTTTACCACCGGGCGCATCGGCTTTTTCGATCACCGTGACCGCATGGCCGGATGAGGCCAAATCAATGGCCGCCGAAATCCCAGCCATCCCGGCGCCAATGATCACCGTCTGTTCAGACATACGGGGCATTGATTCTGAATCGCGCGTTTTTAATTGAAACTGACATTTGCATGTGTCTATAATAGTTGACAATAGGGTGTGACAAGTTTTCCTGACACTACCCGATGCTGATGCACAACGCGATAGCGCACTGCATCGGACCAGAAAGAATTTTGGGACCAGACGAGGGGGAGGCCAATGAAAAAGCAACAAGATCCGATGGTTGTTCTTGAACGCACGTTGGCCGAGGCTGTTAATCGCGCCAAAGACCCTGGTTGCCCGCCGACCTTCACCGAAGCACTTGATTATGCTATTTTTCCAGGTGGACACCGTATTCGCCCACGCCTGTGCTTGGCTGTGGCTGCGGCGTGCGGCAATGATCAGCCGATGCTGGCTTCTGCAAGCGCGGCTGCGATTGAAATGCTGCACTGTGCGTCTTTGATCCATGATGATCTGCCTTGCTTTGATGACGCCGACATTCGGCGGGGCAAGCCATCCGTCCACAAAGCGTATGGCGAGCAAATCGCGGTTTTGGCCGGCGATGCGTTGATCGTCATGTCTTTCGAGCTGATTGCGCGCCATGGCGCTGTGATCCCTGAGCGTCTGGCGCCGCTGATCGATATCGTTGGTAGCTCCGTGAGTGTGCCGCGCGGCATCGTTGCCGGTCAGGCATGGGAGTCCGAAAGCAAGCTGGACCTTGCCAATTATCAACAGGAAAAAACCGGCTCGTTATTTGCTGCAGCCACCATGGCCGGCGCATCTGCGAGCGGGTACGTGGGCAAAGAATGGCAGATTTTGGGGCTTGGTATCGGTGAAGCGTACCAAGTTGCGGATGATATTCGTGATGTGGTCTCAACCGAAGAAGAGATTGGTAAGCCGGTGGGGCAAGATGATGCCCATGGCCGACCAAGCGTTGCGCGCGCCTTGGGCTTGGAAGGCGCCGTCGACCGTCTTGAAGCTTTGGTGACCGAAGCTGTTGAGAGCATTCCCGCATGCCCCGGCCGTGACATGTTGCACGGCATGATGATCAAGGAGTCGCAGCGGTTCTTACCCAAGAAACTACGTCGCGCCGCCTGAGGCCGATGTCGCCCGCACCGTTGCCTGCGCAGGACGGTCTTCGTCCACGTTGGCTCCAATTCAGAAATCGCCTGATCGCAGATCCGCGCTTCCAGCGTTGGGTGTCGAGTGTGCCGCTGCTGCGCCGCCTGGCAGCCGGTCGCACGAAAGCGCTGTTCGATCTGTGTGGCGGCTTCATTTACTCGCAAGTCTTATATACATGTGTCAGCCTCAAGCTGTTCGAACTCTTGAGCGAACGTCCATACCGCATTGCTGAAATGGCAGAGCGCGCTCGGATGACACCGGACGCTATGGAACGATTGGTGCGTGCCGCGATTTCATTGGATTTGCTGCAAAATACCGGTGACGGGCGCGTCACCCTGGGTGAGCTAGGCGCGGCGATGGCCGGGAATCCGGCAATTGGTGAAATGGTTCGCCATCACGCCATGCTGTATGCCGACCTGGCCGATCCGTTGGCGCTGCTGCGGGGCGAGCGGACGGAAACCGCGCTCGGCCAGTATTGGGGCTACGCCAAGGCGGATCGCCCGGATTCCGCCGACTCTCAACAAGTTCATGATTACACGGCCCTGATGGCGGCCTCGCAGTCGTTCATCGCCGAGGATGTCCTGGATGCGCTCAGCCTCAAAGGCGTCAGCTCTTTGATGGATGTAGGCGGGGGCAATGGCACGTTCTTACGTGCGGTGGCGGCGCGTTATCCCGACCTTAAGCTGAAATTATTCGATTTGCCGGCGGTTGCCGAAAGCGCTGGGCATGCATTTGCCGACGCCGGCTTGTCAGCTCGGGCCGAAACCTTCGGCGGTAATTTTTTCGAAGATGCCTTGCCCGCCGGCGCCGATGTCGTGTCGCTGGTGAGAATCGTTCACGATCATGACGACGACGATGTGATGCGGTTGCTCCGCAACGTGCATGCAGCGCTTCGCCCAGGCGGCACACTGATCTTAGCCGAGCCGATGGCGGGCGAGGGTGCAGATGACCCGATCACCGATGCGTATTTTGGATTCTACTTATTAGCGATGGGATCGGGCCGCGCACGACCAATGTCACAAATTTCGGCCATGTTGACGGACGCCGGGTTCGTCGATGTGAACGAGATAAAGACCCGCAGGCCTTTGCTGACCAGGCTTTTGCGCTCACGGCGTGCAAATGATTGAAATCGTAAACATTAAGTGTACGTAATACTTGACATACAAAAGTGTCAGATTAAGATGACACATGGGACGAAGAAGCCCGACTAAAAGGAAGTCCGCAGGACGTTAAGGGATCGTTTGGGGAGTTGAATAAGTCCACATGAATACCGCCACCGCCGTCATTCTCGAAAAACCAGAGCAGCTTAAGCTGGGTCGCTTGGATCTTACCGATCCGGTTGCCGGTGATGTCGTCGTTGATATTGAGTGGAGCGGAATCAGCACGGGCACCGAACGGTTAATTTGGACCGGCAAGATGCCGAGTTTCCCGGGTATGGGCTATCCATTGGTCCCGGGCTACGAATCGGTTGGCAAGATTGTCGCACTTGGTCAGGAGACCGAACGCGACATCGGCGAAACTGTTTATATCCCCGGTGCGCGTTGCTACGGCGAAGTGCGAGGGCTGTTTGGCGGCGCATCGTCTAGGGTCGTTGTGCCGAGCGGCAGTGCCGCGAAAGTCGATTCAGATTTGGGCGAAGAAGGTGCGTTGATGGCTTTGGCCGCAACCGCGTACCATGCGCTTGCGACCGATGGTGCGAAGCTACCGGACTTGATCATCGGGCATGGCGTGCTCGGGCGCTTGTTGGCGCGGATCGCTGTCGCCTTGGGCGGGGCGCCAACCGTTTGGGAAACCAACGCCGGACGTCGCGATGGCGCCGTCGGGTATGATGTTGTCGACCCTGCCGATGATGATCGCCACGATTATAAAAGCATTTATGACGTTAGTGGTGACGGCGGCTTGCTCGACACCTTGATTTCAAGATTAGCACCTGGCGGCGAGGTTGTGCTGGCCGGCTTTTATGCCGCGCCGCTCAGCTTCGCATTTCCGCCGGCCTTCATGAAAGAAGCGCGGCTGCGTGTTGCTGCCGAGTGGAAGCCAAATGACCTGACAGCCGTCATCAAGATGATTTCGGACCGTCAGTTATCTCTCGCAGGCCTGATCACGCACCGCGTCGACGCGACGCATGCGGACAGCGCTTACCGCACGGCATTCGACGACGCCGAGTGCCTCAAAATGATTCTCGATTGGAGAGCTTTCTCATGAACGATATCGCAAAACCTGACGCGCAAAAGGCAGCAGCTGCCGAGTCTCAGGCTGAGATGCACGAGAACCTCCGCAAGGAAGCCGCGCAAGAGCCCGATGGTATTCCGGTACCCGAAGCCACCAGCAAAACCGAGGTCATTGCGATCTACGGCAAAGGCGGCATCGGCAAGAGCTTTACGCTGGCGAACCTGTCTTACATGATGGCGCAGCAGGGCAAAAAGGTTCTGTTGATCGGCTGTGATCCGAAAAGCGACACCACGTCGTTGCTGTTCCACGGTCGCTCATGCCCAACGATCATTGAAACGTCTTCGCAGAAAAAAGCCGCTGGTGAAAAAGTCTCCATCGGTGATGTCTGCTTTAAGCGCGATGGCGTTTTTGCGATGGAGCTCGGCGGGCCTGAGGTCGGTCGCGGATGCGGTGGTCGCGGTATTATTCACGGCTTTGAGCTGCTGGAAAGCCTCGGCTTTCATGAATGGGATTTCGACTACGTGTTGCTCGATTTCTTGGGTGACGTGGTCTGCGGTGGCTTCGGTTTGCCGATTGCCCGCGATATGTGCCAAAAGGTGATCGTCGTCGGCTCCAACGATTTGCAGTCACTGTACGTCGCTAACAACGTCTGCTCGGCAGTCGACTACTTCCGCAATATGGGCGGTAATGTCGGTGTCGCCGGTATGGTTATCAACAAAGATGATGGCACCGGCGAAGCGCATGCGTTTGCCGAAAAAGTCGGTATTCCGGTGCTCTCAGCGATCCCGGCGGACGACGATATTCGCCGCAAGTCGGCCAGCTATGAAATTGTCGGCAAGCCCGGTAGTCAGTGGGCGAGCCTGTTTGAAGATTTGGGTGCCGCCGCCGCAGCCGCGCAGCCGGTGCGCCCGACGCCACTCACCCAAGACGAGCTTCTTGGTTTGTTTGCCGGCGACGCGGTTGGTCGGAACGTGGCGCTTGAGCCTGCAACCATCGAAGACATGTGCGAGGCCTCGGTGCTGAATAAGCCGTCCCTCGAAGTCATCTACGAGGGTGTCTGATTTATCATGACAAAGCCCGACCTCAACACGGCGACGACGCCAGAAGCAAAAGCCGAAGTGGCCGCGGCCGCAAGCGGTGGCTGCCACGGTGGCAAAGAGACAATGCTCGAAGCCGCAAAGGCTGCAGGCAAGTCCGACGTGTTGGAAAAGTTGGCGAAAGATTATCCGCAAGGTCCGCACGATCAGCCGCAGTCCATGTGTCCGGCATTTGGCTCTTTGCGGGTTGGACTTCGTATGCGCCGCACGGCGACGATTTTATCGGGCTCCGCATGTTGCGTGTATGGCCTGACCTTCACGTCGCATTTTTATGGTGCGAAGCGGACCGTCGGTTACGTTCCGTTCAATTCGGAAACGTTGGTGACCGGCCAGTTGTTCGAAGACATCCGTGATGCCGTCAATGAAATGGCTGACCCGGAAAGCTATGACGCGGTCGTCGTGATTAACTTATGCGTGCCGACCGCCTCGGGTGTGCCGCTGGATCGCCTGCCGGAACAAATCAACGGCGTGCGGGTGATCGGTATCGACGTGCCGGGCTTTGGGGTGCCGACGCACGCCGAAGCAAAAGATATTCTAGCGGGTGCAATGCTCAAGCGGGCACGACTCGAAGCCGAAGCAGGCCCAGTCGCGCGGCCGCGCTCTTTGGATGCCGACATGCCGTCGGTTACCTTAATCGGCGAATTGTTTCCGGTGGATCCGGTCGGTGTCAGTGCGATGCTGAAGCCGATGGGGCTCTCCGTTGCACCGCAAGTGCCGTCTCGGGAATGGCGTGATCTTTATGCAGCGCTCGACAGTGTCGTCGCAGCAGCCGTGCACCCCTTTTACACTTCTAGCGTTCGCGAATTTCAGCGCGCTGGTCGTCCGGTCGTCGGTTCTGGCCCGGTTGGTGTCGAAGGTACGGCGGATTGGTTGAATGCGGTTGGTAAAGCCGCCAACGTACCAACGAAACAGATTGATGCGGCGAAAGGCGCCGCGACAGGCGCCATTATGGGTGCGCTTGCGGAAAACATGATCGACGCGACGGTTACGGTATCCGGCTATGAAGGCTCGGAACTGCTGGTCGCGCGCTTGCTGGTCGAAGCCGGTGCCCGCGTGCCTTACGTCGGCACCGCATGTCCGAAAACCGAATGGTCGCAGCAAGACGCTGAGTGGTTGGACTCGCACGGTGTGCACGTCCAATACCGCGCATCCCTTGAAGACGACCTGTATGCGATGAAAGACGCGAAGCCTGATCTAGCGCTCGGCACCACACCGCTGGTGCAGGCAGCCAAGGAAATGGGCATTCCGTCGATCTACTTCACCAACATGGTTTCGGCCCGCCCGTTGTTTGGGCCTGCAGGCGCTGGCTCGCTGGCCGGTATTGTCGCGGCGCAGACCAAAGGCAAAGAACGCTTTACGAAGATGCTCGATTTCTTCGGCGAGATCGGCACCGGTGATATGGCCGGCTACGGCTGGACCGAAAGCCGCGTTGAAGCCGCGAAAAAGGCTGCCGCTGAAAAGCCTGCCGTCGTCGCGGCAACGGACGATAAATCGGACAAGAAGGCCAGCATCACCGATGCCAAGGCCGGCAAAGAAGACACGCTCAAAATGGCGATAGGGAACTAACGGATGCTCGTACTCGATCACGATAGAGCCGGCGGATACTGGGGCGCGGTGTATGCGTTCGCAGCCGTCAAAGGCTTGCGGGTCGTGATCGACGGCCCTGTTGGTTGCGAGAATTTACCGGTGACGGCGGTCCTGCATTATACCGATGCGTTGCCGCCCCATGAATTACCTGTGACCGTGACCGGCTTGTCGGAAGACGAACTGTCGATGAACGGTACCGAGCAAGCATTGTCCCGTGCCAATGCGACCCAAGACACATCAAAACCAGCTGTGGTTGTGACCGGCTCGATTGCCGAGATGATCGGTGGCGGTGTGACGCCGAACGGCTCAAATCTGAAACGCTTTTTGCCCCGCACCATTGACGAAGATCAGTGGCAGAGTGCCAACCGCGCATTGTTCTGGATGTGGGAAGAGTTCGGTAAGAAAAAAGCCAAGACGTTTGCCAAGAAGCGCAAAAATCGCAAACCCGATCAAGCGCCGAAGGTGAACATCATCGGCCCGATGTACGGCACGTTCAATATGCCGTCCGACCTACATGAAGTGCGTCGTTTGGTCGAAGGCATCGGCTGCGAAATCAACATGGTCTTCCCGCTGGGCTCAGACATCAATGATGTCGGGCGCCTCGCCGAAGCCGACGTGAATATCTGCATGTACCGCGAATTCGGTCGCATGCTGTGCGAAGACTTGGATGTGCCGTATCTGCAAGCGCCGATCGGTTTGTTCGCGACCGTCAATTTCCTGCGTGCCTTGGGCAAGCTGACCGGCGTTGACCCGGAGCCGTTCATCGCGGTTGAAAAAGAAACTACCATCAAGCCGGTATGGGATCTGTGGCGCTCGGTGACGCAAGACTTTTTCGCCACCGGCTCATTCGCCGTGGTGGCCAACGAGACCTATGCGCGCGGCATGAAGCACTTCATGGAAGACGAGATGGGCATCCCGTGCACATTCTCGGTCGCCCGTACGCCGGGCACAAAAACCAATAACGCTGAAGTCCGCGATTTCATCAAAGATAAAGCACCGCTGGTCATGTACGGCTCATTTAACGAGCGTATGTACATGCAAGAAGCCGGTTGCCGCGCACAATTTATTCCGGCTTCGTTTCCGGGTGCGATTATCCGCCGCGCAACTGGTACGCCATTCATGGGCTTCAGTGGCGCCACGTATCTGGTGCAGGAATATTGCAACGCGCTGTTCGATGCGCTGTTCAACATTCTGCCGCTCGGCACGCAGCTGGATCAGGTCGATAAGACATTGGCCAAGGCTGAGCAGTCGGAGTCCCGCCCTTGGGATGAAGACGCTGAGATTGTGTTCAATGAATTCGTCGAAAACCAGCCGTTCTTGGTGCGGATTTCCGCCGCCAAACGGGTGCGCGACTACGCAGAACGTCAGGCCCGTTTGGCCGGCGAAGAACGCGTCACGCGCGGTTTGGTCGAAGAAACATTAACCGCTGTTCGGGAAGGGAAGGCCGCATGAGCCGCCACGCCCAAAACAGCGTTTAGATGCGCGCAGAGCATTTTGCGACTGCGCCACGGGTTCCTTCGTCCCTTCGGGGGCGTCGGAAGTGCGGGCCGGCAAAGGTTGTCGGTCCGTTCCTCGCCGCGCGGGACTTGCGCGGTAACGGAGTGTCCGATTCGTCCCTGACAGGGATCCGGACAAAGGAGGTGCTATGTCAGGACTAAATGAAGGTGAAGCCAGAGAATTCCACGGAGTTTTCATGACGAGCTTCATCGTCTTCACAGTCGTTGCTGTCATCGCACACATTCTTGTGTGGCAGTGGCGCCCCTGGATTCCAGGGCCTGAAGGGTATGCTTCCCTTCTTGACTCGGTCGAAGGTGCTAAAATCGCCTTAAACCACTTCATCCAACACATTGCATAGGAGGAGGGGAATATGTGGAGAATTTGGCTTCTATTCGATCCGCGCAGAACTTTGGTTGCCTTGGCAACATTCTTAATGGTTCTCGCACTGTTGATTCACTTCATCTTGCTGAGCACCGACCGGTTCAACTGGTTGGAAGGCTCTGCTTCGATGGGGAGCAGCAGCAATGCTCATTCGGTTACCCGAATGATCAGCTAGCGTCGCTAGTGCGTGATAGCGGGCTTCTTCGGCATATGCCGGGGCGGTCCGCTATCACCAGCGACCCCGCCGATCTCGGCGGACGACAAGCGATAAGCGATTATTTTGAGGATGGCACGCTTTCGTGCATGGGAGACCGGAGATTTTGAAATGGCCATGCTGAGCTTCGAGAGAAAATACCGCGTGCGCGGGGGAACGTTAATCGGCGGGGACCTCTTCGACTTTTGGGTCGGGCCGTTTTACGTCGGTTTCTTTGGGGTCTTAACGATCTTTTTTGCGTCCCTCGGCACACTTTTAATTATTTACGGGGCGGCTCTTGGGCCGACCTGGAACCTTTGGCAGATATCGATCGCGCCACCGGACCTTTCATACGGACTTGCGCTGGCGCCGCTCAAAGAGGGCGGCCTATGGCAGATCATTACGATCTGCGCGATTGGCGCCTTCGTTTCATGGGCACTGCGCCAAGCGGAGATCGCACGTAAGCTAGGTATGGGACTGCATATCCCGGTCGCCTTTGGCTTCGCGATTTTTGCTTACATCACCCTGGTGGTGATCCGGCCGTTCCTGCTCGGTGCATGGGGCCACGGCTTCCCCTACGGCATCATCAGTCACTTGGACTGGGTGTCGAACGTCGGTTATCAGTTCCTGCACTTCCATTACAACCCGGCACACATGATCGCCATCACGTTCTTCTTTACGAACGTTCTGGCGCTCGCGTTGCACGGCTCATTGATCCTGTCGTCGACCAACCCGCAAGAAGGCGAAATGGTCAAAACGGCAGAACACGAGGACACCTATTTTCGCGATGCCATTGGTTATTCCATCGGCACCCTCGGCATTCACCGCTTGGGCTTGTTCCTGGCTGTGTCCGCCGCGTTCTGGAGCGCTGTCTGTATTCTGATCAGCGGCCCGTTCTGGACCAAAGGGTGGCCTGAGTGGTGGAACTGGTGGCTTGACCTTCCTGTGTGGTGATTGAGGAGATTGATGATGTTCGATGTCAAAATGGCACTATCGACGACGGCAACCCACCACCACGGAACCGCG
>Ga0129324_10002558_pt1 | contig 11105 bp, 9 predicted proteins | sample CPBDNA_7_FD_96879 | JGI IMG/M metagenome (GOLD analysis project Ga0129324, IMG submission 96879) | Freshwater to marine salinity gradient microbial communities from Chesapeake Bay, USA - CPBay_Spr_15_0.2_DNA | ecosystem: Environmental > Aquatic > Marine > Coastal | place: USA: Chesapeake Bay... | reverse complement strand
CCTTGTTTAACAAGGTGCAAGATGCACAGCCCGGCACGTTTTATCTCACAGACTTTTTAACCAAGCACTTCAGGGCTCTTGTATGGGAGGGCTTAGGGCTGGACAAGCACCCACAACTTCGCGATACGTACTTTGGCAATTACACACAGTTGATGTACTTCTCGCAAAAAGACGATGTTGCACTAATCGATCAGGCAAAAGAAGCAGCAGAATTGTTGGGGCTCAACTTCGAACATTGCCATGTTGGTGTGCAAGGTTTGTCATCATCAATTCCCGTACAGTTTCAATCTGTCGCTAAACGAAATGTGAGTATCAATTAATGGCTCGTGGTGGAAATTCGGTAATTGTGATTAAGTGGCGCGATATTCCGGCGCAGGTAAATGCACAAATGGGTCGCGAGCGTTATCAAGTGGTGCTCAGCGCCAAGTTTCAGCGTGCAATCGATCGTGCGAAGCGAAAGGCCAATATCTATACCGCTGAAGAAGATGTTGCCCAGTGGAGCAGAGAAACCCTTCCGCTTGAAGGCGATATGGCACTTGCTGCGCAATCCGTTGCCGACAAACTTGAAGAAGAGTGGACCCGCCAGCGACTTGGAGTGTTGGCCTATGCAGGCGGGTTCGAAAAAGATGTCGAGCAACTCACTGTTGCCGCCAAAGATCTTGCAGCTCTCGAAGAGCTAGAAGACGAAGAAGAAGAAGCACAGTAATGCTCACACTTAATAAAGAAATGGAATAATTGACATGACACACACCATCCTTTCCTCGCCAACAAGAGAAGTGGTGATTGGTTTTGATCGTCCATTCGTGATGATTGGTGAGCGCATCAACCCAACGGGTCGCAAGATGCTTGCCGAAGAAATGAAGAACGGTGACTTCAGCCGTGTGGAGGCTGATGCGATCGCTCAGGTTGCAGCAGGAGCACAGATGCTTGATGTCAATGCCGGTATTCCACTTGCAGACGAACCTGCATTGCTTGCACGTGCCATTCAGTTGGTGCAGGCAATTACCGATGTTCCACTTTCCATCGACTCGTCAATCATCGACGCGCTTGAGCGCGGACTTTCGGTGTATCAGGGCAAAGCGTTGGTCAACTCAGTGACAGGAGAAGACGAATCCCTGGAGCGAGTGTTGCCATTGGTGAAGAAGTACGGCGCAGCAGTAGTTGCTATCTCTAACGACGAAACTGGAATCAGCATGGATCCAAACGTTCGTTTTGCCGTTGCTAAGAAAATTGTTGAGCGTGCTGCAGATCACGGCATTCACTACAGCGACGTTGTGGTTGACCCGTTGGTCATGCCAATCGGCGCACTAGGTCAAGCTGGTCAGCAAGCATTCACGTTGATCCGTCGCTTGCGCGAGGAGTTGAAAGTAAACACCACATGTGGCGCATCAAATGTCAGCTTCGGTTTGCCTGCACGTAACCAAATCACCGGGACGTTCCTCAGCATGGCGATGGCTTCTGGAATGACATCGGCAATCATGAGCCCCCTTCACCCAGAAGTGAAGGCAGCAATTATGGCTGCTGACGTTCTGACGGGCAACGACCAAGATTGTGCTGCGTGGATCAAGGCAAACCGCGACCCGAACGCTCCAGCTGGTGGACGTGGCGATCGTGAAGGTCGTCGCCGCCGTACGGCGCAATAGCAACCCATGACCGCATCCAATTCGCATCGCATTGTCTTTACGCCATCGGGTCTTGATGGAGTAGTAGAGAATGGCACTACGGTGCTCGACGCCGCGCGCAAGCTTGGCGCCGATATTGATTCGGTGTGTGGTGGTCGTGGAATTTGTGGAAGGTGTCAGATCACGCCCAGTTTCGGATCATTCTCGAAGTGGGGAATTGACGCAGTCGAGTCTTCGTTAAGCGAGCGTTCGGAAGGCGAGATCAAATACAAAGGTAAGCGCGCACTTGTAGAGGGAAACCGCCTTGGTTGCATGGCCAAAGTGTGTGGCGACATGGTGATTGATGTTCCAGCAATGAGTCAAGTGCACCGACAAATTGTGCGTAAAGATTTGGATCTGGGCGTAATTGTTATCGACCCGACCTTCAGTCTGTTCTATGTTGCGGTAACGCCTTCAGAACTTGGCGATGATGTCACTGCATCACAAATCATTCGCGATGCAGTTGCACAGCAACATGGACTTTCGCGACCAACGATCAGCAACAAGGCGCTATCGCAAGTGAACCGTGCAATAGACAAAGGTGACGGTGGGGCGACTATCGCGATCAAGCGCTCTGATATTGAAGGAGTAGCAGGCAATATCGTTGCCGCGTGGCCGGGATTTGTTGAAACCACTTTCGGCATCGCAATCGACATCGGATCAACGACAGTTGCGGGACACTTAATCGACCTGACAACAGGCGAGGTGATGAGTAGCAGTGGGGTGATGAACCCACAAATCCGCTTTGGCGAAGACTTGATGAGTCGCGTGTCGTATGTGATGATGAATAAAGGTGGCGAAAAAGAACTCACCACGGTGATTCGAAATGCAATTAATGACTTAGTTCATGACTTGGCCGACAAAGCCGATATCACCACAGACAAGATTCTTGAAGTGGTCATGGTTGGCAACCCCATCATGCATCACATTTTGCTCGGCATTGATCCGACTCCACTTGGGGCAGCGCCATTCGTATTGGCCACGAGTGAGGCGACAACTGGCGCTGCAGTAGAGCTCGATATTCACTTGCCGAATGCGTCGTTCTATGTTGGTCCGTGCATTGCTGGTCACGTAGGCGCAGATACTGCGGCTGCAATTCTTTCGGAAGGTCCGCATCGCGGTTCAAGCATGCAGTTGCTCATCGATGTTGGAACCAATGCAGAAATCGTGCTTGGTGACACAACGCGTCAGTTTGCTGCTTCATCGCCAACCGGCCCTGCCTTCGAAGGCGCTCAGCTCAGTTGTGGTCAGCGCGCAACTGCAGGTGCAATCGAAAAAGTTCGCATCGATCCGGTAACGCTCGAACCGCGGTTTCGGGCAATTGGAATTGACATGTGGTCGGATGAGCCAGGCTTTTCCGAAGCGGTGCAAGACACTCCCGTAACAGGGGTGTGTGGTTCGGGAATTATCGAAGTCATTGCCGAGATGTATTTAGCGGGAATCATTTCCCAAGACGGAGTGGTTCAGGGATCCTTGGTTGATAAGACCCCACGCGTGGTTGCTGATGAGCGCACATTTTCATATTTGTTGTATGAAAACGGTGACACGAAGTTGTTCATCACGCAAAATGACATTCGGGCTATTCAGTTAGCAAAGGCTGCACTTCGTGCAGGTATCGATTTGCTCGTCGAGCATGCAGGTTCACCAGAGGTGCATGACATTCGACTTGCTGGCGCGTTTGGCGCGCACATCGACCCAACGTATGCAATGGTGCTTGGCTTAGTGCCTGAGTGTCCATTGCCAGGCGTTCGATCGGTCGGAAACTCAGCGGGAACAGGCGCGGCAAAGGCGTTGCTTTCCCGTGCTCAACGACGAGAGATGGAACACACCGTTACGCATGTGACCAAGATTGAAACGGCAACTGAGCCACGGTTCCAAGACCTCTTTGTGGCAGCGATGGCATTTCCACACGCCTCGGCGCCGATGCCATACTTGTCAACGTTGGTCACATTGCCACCACGAATTGAAAGTTCGGGTGATAGTGCGGGTGGTGGTCAGAGAAGGCGGCGCCGTGTGTGACGAGTTCTGCGAGAATAGGATTGGAGCCAATCAAAATGACTGATGTAGTTCACCATCGAAAGGGAGGCGGCCGTGCGGCTCGCCAATCTACGCGCAAGACTTCAAACGCTCAACGCGAGGCGTACCTTACGCGGTTGATCAAACCCTATGAAATGGTTTCTGAAGAGGGTTTGCAGATTCTTGAAGACAACGCCGACACCATTTTGGAAGAGATTGGCGTAGAGATCCGTGACTACCCAAGCGCCATTGAACGCTTTAAGAACGCGGGAGCAATCGTTGACGGAACGCGTGTGCGCTTCCCGCGCGGTATGTGTCGCAACATCATTCAGTCCAGTGCGCCACGGGTGTATACACAGCATGCACGCAACCCGCTGAACAATGTGCAAATCGGTGGCGATGCAACAGTGTTTGCCCCTAACTATGGTTCGCCATTTGTGCACGACCTCGATAACGGTCGCCGCTATGCAACCATTGCCGACTTTCAGAACTTCGTGAAGCTTGCGTACATGTCGCCGTACATTCATCACTCCGGTGGAACCGTGTGTGAGCCAGTAGACATTCCTGTAAGCAAGCGACATCTCGACATGGTGTACGCGCACATCAAATACAGCGACAAAGGTTTCATGGGTTCAGTAACCGCGGGCGAGCGTGCCCAAGACAGCGTCAACATGGCACGCATTGCTTTTGGTGGCGACTTACAAGACCGCACGGTGATGACCAGCTTGATTAACGCCTCGTCACCGTTGGTATGGGATGCAACCATGTTGGAGTCTGCAGAGGTGTATGCCACCAACAACCAGGCGTGCATCATTACTCCATTTATTTTGGCTGGTGCAATGGCGCCATCAACTTCCTCAGGTGTGATCTCTCAAACACTTGCCGAGTCACTTGTCGGTATGGCGTTTTGTCAGCTTGTCCGACCTGGTGCTCCAGTGATCTTCGGTTCCTTTGCCAGTTCCATGTCCATGCTTACGGGTGCTCCAACGTTTGGAACACCAGAGCCGGCGATGGTGTTGTATACCGTTGCCGCACTTGCACGTCGACTTGGTGTTCCATTCCGTTCGGGTGGCTCGTTGTGCGCGTCAAAACTTCCTGATGCGCAGGCAGCATATGAAAGTGCATCAACATTGATTCCAACGATCATGGCCGGCACCAACTTTGTATTGCACTCTGCTGGCTGGTTAGAAGGCGGTCTTGCAATTGGGTATGAGAAGTTTGTTCTCGACTGCGACCAACTCGGCATGATGATGACATTTGGCAAGGGTCTTGACATCACGGAGAATGGTCAGGCCATGAGCGCAATGCGTGAAAACGAACCCGGCAACCATTTCTTGGGTACTGCTCACACATTGGCCAACTTCGAAACGGCCTTCTATCGATCTGACACTGCAGATAACAACAGTTACGAGCAGTGGGTGGACGACGGCAGTCTGGATGCCTCGCAGCGTGCAAACACGCTGTGGAAAGAACGCCTCGCCTCGTATCAAGCACCATCATTAGACGACGCCATCGATGCCGAGTTGCAGGAATACATCGCCAAGCGCAAGGCTGTTTTACCCGACACGTTCGGCTGAGTCTCAACCCCCACAACAAAATTCACAGTACGGAGCAACTATGAGCATCATTTCGACACTTCTTGGCAAAAGCAACCGTGGGGGAATAACCACACCTGCAGCACAGCGACTGGTGCGCAACATGCGCTACGAACTCGTGCCCTTGAAGTCGCTTGACCAGGCGATTGCAGACTTACCAAAGGGTGCTGCAGTATCTGTTACCTGTTCGCCTGCAAAGGGCATCGCTACAACACAACAGCTGTGTGAGCAACTGCTTGAAAAAGGTCACAACGTCGTTCCGCACTTCGCAGCACGCTTGGTTGAAGGCCCCGAACACGCTGCCAAGTTGGCTGCATGGGTGCGCGAAAAGGGGATCAAGGAAGTGTTCATCATTGGTGGCGACGCTGAAGTTCCACCGCACTACCAATATGCGCTTCCATTCATGAAGGACTTCCTTGAGGCAAAGCCGGGAGTTGACACCATTGGTTTCGGTGCATACCCAGATGGTCATGCAACGATTAGTAAGGGTGATCTACACAATTCCGTAATTGAAAAAGAAGCATTGCTGAAAAGCCATGGAGTGAAGGGTCTTGCATCAACACAAATGTGTTTCGACGCCCCGCTCATTTTGAGCTGGTTAAAGGACTTGCGTGCAGCAGGCTTCACGACACCAATTAATCTTGGCATTCCTGGTGTTGTTGACCGCACGCGTTTGATGTCTGTCGGTGTGCGTACAGGCGTCGGCCAGTCGTTGCGTTACCTTAAGAAAAATAAAGCATCGCTTACGCTGATGATCGCTCCGGGCGGTTACGACCCAACCAAGTTGTTGAATGATATTGCGGTTAAAGCAGACGAACTCAACGTTGCTGGTCTCCACTCATTCACTTTCAATAGCACTGCAGACACTGCGAAGTGGGCTGATGCAATTTTGGATCAGCAAGTATGAGCTCAACCAAGACCGATGTAGTCATTATCGGTGGAGGTGTAATGGGTGCATCAATCGCACTCGAGCTTTCGCGGTATGGCCGCAAAGTTGTCGTTATCGACAAAGGTGGTGCTGTGGGCGCGGGCTCGACCAGCGCATCGTCGGCAATTATTCGCTTTACCTATTCCAACTTCAACACCATTTTGATGGCATGGGAAAATGCGCAGCATTGGTTTAACTGGAGCCAATTCGTCGGAATCGAAGATCCGGACGGCATGGCCAAATACGTCCAGACGGGTTACCTGGTGTTCCTCACCGAGGGATACGACGGGCTTCGTCAGCGCGAACTGTGGGACGAGTTCGGAATTCCGTATGAGGTGTTGTCGCCAGAAGAAGTCAAGAAACGCTGGCCAGCATTTGAAACCGGCAAGTTTTACCCGCCAAAGGCCATTGAAGACCCAGCATTCGCTGATGATCCATATGACCAGTTGTCAGCGTTATTCGACCCATTGAGCGGGTTCATGGACGACCCAATGCTTGCAGCACACAACTTGGCGCACGCTGCAAAGCAACACGGTGCCGAGTTTTTGTTCCACAAAGAAGTCAGTGACATCACCCGTGATGGCGATGTAGTCAGTGGTGTAGTGCTGAAGACAGGTGAGCGCTTCGAAGCGCCAATCGTGATCAACGCGGCTGGCCCACACGCAGCGGCAATCAATCGCATGGCTGGCGTGTACGACGAGATGAAGGTTCATCATCGTCCGTTGCGTCAGGAAGTGTTCTCGCCACCAGCGCCTAAGGGCTTCCGCTTGGAAGACAATGCGCCAGTTGTGGCAGACCTCGACCTTGGCCAGTATTTCCGCCCGCACATGGGCGACTTGCTCAACGTGGGTACAACAGAACCAGCATGTGATCCGCTGCACTTCTTGGATGACGCAGACAACTGGAATGATTCGGTCTCGGTGGAGTTTTTCGAACGCGTGATGTTGCGACTTGCACGTCGTTTGCCAGACTTCGGTATTCCGCACAAACTGCTTGGTATCGGTGCGTTGTATGACGTGACTGATGACTGGATTCCGTTGTACGACAAGTCCAGTCTTCCAGGGTTCTTCATGGCCTGTGGTACCAGTGGTAATCAATTCAAGAACGCGCCACTTGTTGGCAGGTTCATGCGCACGCTGATTGAAGCACAAGAACAGGGCATTGACCACGACGTCACTCCAGTTGAAGTGATGGGTGAGTTCACCGGCATGCCGATCAACCTCTCGGCGTTCTCACGACTTCGCACTCAGGCGGACACCGCCGGAAACGTGATGGGTTAGTCTCGTTCAATGCAATCATCGCTGGAGCAACTACTGCTCACAGGAAACGTGTTGTTGGCAGATGGTGCTACGGGTACCAATTACTTCGCCATGGGGCTCACCTCGGGCGAGCCGCCAGAATTTTGGATTACCGACCACCCAGATCGTGTGGAGTCATTGCACCAGCAGTTTGTTGATGCAGGATCCGACATCATTCTCACTAATACATTTGGCTGCAATCGCCATCGATTGAAACTGCATAATGCGCAAGACCGCACATTTGAATTGGCAAAAGCTGCTGCACAGATTGCGCGCAAAGTAGCCGATGCATCGCCAAGGCCAGTGGTGGTTGCGGGTTCGGTTGGGCCAACAGGCGAACTCTTTGAACCACTTGGCGCACTCACGGAAGACGACGCAATTGACGCATTCGCAGAGCAGATCGAAGGTTTAAAGGCTGGTGGCGCAGATGTCGCGTGGATTGAAACTATGTCGGCGCCCGAAGAGGTAAGGGCCGCAGCACTCGCTGCAATTCGCGTGGGCGTGCCGTATGTATGCACCATGTCGTTTGATACGGCTGGTCGCACGATGATGGGCATCATGCCTGGAGCGCTAGAGGAGGTGTTTGCGGGAATTGATCCGCAGCCACTCGCTATTGGTGCAAACTGTGGCGTTGGGGCATCCGACATTGTGGTCTCGGTGTCCGAGATGTCAGCGTTTTCCACGCCAGTGGTATCAAAGGGCAATTGCGGAGTTCCGAAGTTTGTTGGCACCACCATTACCTATTCGGGAACGCCTGAACTGATGGCCACATATGCCGAGTTGGCAATAGACGCTGGTGTGCGCATTGTTGGCGGATGCTGTGGCAACTCGCCAGAACACGTTGCGTCAATGCGTAAAGCGATCGACAGTCATACGCGTGCAAGCGCACCGAGCGTTGAGCAGATTGTGAACCAACTTGGGCCGCTAACAAACTCTGCTCCGACAGTTTCAGACACGAGTAGCCGCGATGCGCGACGTCGTCGCACAAAAATCGAAGAGTAATCATGTCGAGGCAGCGGTGTGTAGCTCCTGGTTTTGAACCGGTAGTCAAAGTATTCGATAAGTACCACGGGCCCGACAAGGCTGGCGCATCATTTGCTGCAACGCACAAAGGTAAGCAGGTTGTTGATCTGTGGGGAGGTGTTCGCAGCGACGGAACACCGTGGACCGAGGAAACAATCTGCATTATCGCCTCAGGAACCAAGGGTATTTGTGCCGTTGCGATCTTGATGTTGGTTGAACGAGGTCTACTTAATTTGGAAGCACCGATCGAAAGTGTGTGGCCCGAGTTTGCAGAGGGCGGCAAGGGACGCATATTGGTTGGTGACTCACTGGCTCACGTTGCCGGTGTGCCGGGCCTTGAGCGGTCGATCAGCGTCGAAGAAATCCAAGACCCAGTGTTGATGGCGCAATATGTTGCCGCCCAGCATCCAATCACGCCGATCGGGGTTCCGTCATACCATGCAACTACCTACGGTTGGATCGCGAGTGAGTTGCTGCGTCGCGTAGACGGCCGAAGCATGGGCACGTTTGTTCGTGAGGAGATTGCTGGTCCACTACAACTTGATGTGCACATCGGCGTGCCAGATTCGGAGTTGCATCGAGTTGGAGAAATGACTCGCTCCGATAACTACAACTACTCCGCAATGATCGGCGATGATGTTGATCCGCGCTTGCAACATGTGTATGGGTTGGTGCCACCCGAGCGCGGGTCGTTGATGTTCGCAAAGTCGGAGTTTCCTGGTGGCGGCGGAATAGCTAGCGCGTATGGAATGTCGCGGCTGTACGCGATGTTGGTTAATGGTGGAGAACTTGACGGTGTGCGTCTGTTGAAGCCTGAAACTATTCAGGTAGCGCGCAAACAACGTTCAGTGGGTAACGATCCATTGTCTGGTCGACTGCTGCGGTTTGGGGTGGGATTTGAATTAAACCCCAATCCCTCGCGCTTGGGAATGGATGAACAGGCATTTGGCCACACGGGTGCTGGGGGGTCTACACATGGCGCGTGGCCAAGTTTGCAGGGCAGTTTTTCGTATGCGATGCGCGAATTTCAGTCTGAAAACGCAGACAGTCGTGGTATCGAACTTCTCGATGTGCTCGATGAGTGCATGACGAAGTAAGCGTTACTTACCTTTCCACACGGGGTCTCGCTTTTCGGCGAAAGCATGTGGGCCTTCCATCGCATCTTGTGAATTGATGGCCTTGATGTATGCCTCGTTCTTGCGCATGGCTGCATAGCTATCTGCAATATTCAAGTCTTCGGTTTCGCGAATGATGTCGAGCACCGCAGCAACGCTGAGTGGGGCAGACAAGCAGATCTCGGCAGCAAGTGCCCGTGCAGTTTCCATCAGTTCAGCACTTGGGGCGACCTTGTTCACGATTCCCCACGTCATTGCCTCTTCGGCGGTTAAACGACGACCGCCGAAGATGATTTCGTTGGCCAATTGACGTGGTAACAGTCGTGGTAAACGAATTGATCCAGCATCGGGAAGTACGCCCACTCGTGTCTCGGGAAGAAAAAACTGTGCGTGTTCTGCAGCAACAATGAAATCTGCAGACATGGCAATTTCGAAGCCGCCACCAACTGCCATGCCGTTTACAGCAACAATGATTGGCTTTGGACGATTCTTCAGCTCGGGAAATCCACCGAAACCACCCGCACCGTAATCCGATTCAAATGACTCGCCATCTGCGGCACTGCCCAAGTCCCATCCGGCGGAAAAGAACTTCTCTCCGCCACCAGTCAGAATTGCAACACGTTGCACCGGGTCTGCCATGAATGCAACAAATGCGTTGCTCAGCTCGCGACTGGTGGCTGCATCAATTGCATTCGCCTTTGGTCGGTCAAGAGTGATCTCGAGCACCTTGCCATCAAGCGAAGTGATGGTGTGAACGGCCATGATCTATTTCTCCTCAATGATTAACGCATCAACGGCAATTGCCGATGTGGTGGTGGCAAGCACGGGATTCAGTTCAACTTCTGCAAGATGTGAACCTACAACGCTTGTTTGCAATGTGAGTATCGCCGAGACCAGTGCATCAATGTTGGCAGCAGGTTTACCGCGATAGCCATTGAGGATTGGAGCAATACGCAGCCGTTGCAGTGCTGCGTGGACGTCGTCGGCAGTTGCGGGTGCGAGCATGCACTGCGTGTCGCGCCATAGCTCGGTAAGCACACCACCTGCGCCAACGGTAATGAGCCAACCAAGTGGGGCAGAGCGACGAATACTCACAAGCACTTCGGCGACGATTCCGGTGACTGTCTGTTCAACCAAAAACTCTGCGATTTCAGACGGCATCGAATTGAGTGATGCAACGAGTTGTTCGGTGTCGCGCAAGCCAACAGCCACAGCGCCTGCTTCGCTCTTATGAGCAAGCCCAAGGCCTTTCAACGTGATGGGAAAGCCAATACGTTGCGCTTCGCTCACTACATTGTCGCGGGTGCAGCGAGCACCCTTCGGCACGGGCACGCCCCAGGAAGCGAGAAGAAATTTGCTGTTTGCTTCATCAACCAACGCGGTGTCGCCGGGTGCGGTAACTGCCGCAGGAAGTGGCATTGGTGAATGTGTGCCAAGCCAAGCCGCGCGGTCGAGCGCTACCAATGTTT
>Ga0129324_10002557_pt1 | contig 11110 bp, 5 predicted proteins | sample CPBDNA_7_FD_96879 | JGI IMG/M metagenome (GOLD analysis project Ga0129324, IMG submission 96879) | Freshwater to marine salinity gradient microbial communities from Chesapeake Bay, USA - CPBay_Spr_15_0.2_DNA | ecosystem: Environmental > Aquatic > Marine > Coastal | place: USA: Chesapeake Bay... | reverse complement strand
GAGCAACTGGCGCACAGGGAGCAACAGGTCTTCAAGGAGCAACTGGAGCACAGGGAGCAACAGGTCTTCAAGGAGCAACTGGCGCACAGGGAGCAACAGGTCTTCAAGGAGCACAAGGAGCAACAGGAGTCACTTATTCAAACGCATCTGTCTCCTTTTTCACAGATTTAAACGATACATGGGGAGGAGGATTATCAGTAGCAGTTCCTGGTTCATTTGACATGGATATAACACTAGGTTCCGGAACATTTGGTTGGCCAGTATTACCTCATGGTGGAGGAACATTTTATAATATGACAGGGCGATATGTTGGTGCCGTTCCATCTCGTGGTCGTGGTGCTACATATGGTGAATTCATACCAGGCACGAGTGCTGGTGTAGCCGGTGAAATATTAGCGGCTGCCGTAAATTATCAAAATAATAGCATTAGTAATTACGATGTATTTGTAGGTAATTATGGTACTGCATCACCATTTGGCAGAGCTAGAATCGGAACCGCTTTAGCAGGAACATTTGGTTCATTAGAACTATCTTTTACAGTAGGATCAGGTATTCCAGTAGCACCTACAGATTATATAGGAATTTATGTAGAAGATCCACAAATTACATTACCACCAAATACACCACCTACTGTATTAATAGAAGGAACCGTATATTTTTCATTAATTTAGGCATGTATTAGTGATTAAAATAAGACTAATGTAATAGAATTAATCTTATTTTAGATTAGTATAGTATAGTAGTATACATGTCAGCAAAATATAAACTCGTGTTGCGACCGGATGAAGTAGTGCCAGGTACTGGTCTCAGAACATTAAATGGACTAGCTATACAACCATATGTTGACTCAAGTGGAAATATAGACATGTGTGGAAATTATTTACTAGTGAAAAATATAGAAGCTGGAACAGAAGCATTTACAACCAATGGAGAAAAAGGAATTATAAATGTATTTAGCAATTCCACTACAACTAGTGTTTCCTGTATTAATTTCAATCATGATATAAATAATATAGGTGGTAATAATCGTCGTTATTGTTCATTTCAGCCAAATAGTACAAATTTTATAGCCGGATCAATAACAGGTAATCCATCAACTGTATCATTCAATACCACTAGCGACGAAAGAGCAAAGAATCTAGTAATAAATAATAGTATAACTAGTAAATCTTCGCGTTTCAATAGTATAAATAACGGCTCCTATAATTCCTATATATTAAGCAGTGATTCACCCCCTTCAATTGGAAATATCTCATACACTTCCTGGTTAGATTCAGTAAATCACTTATATCCAGTTATATATCAATTTAAAAGTGATGTTGTAGCAGATACGTCATTCAATTTTGACCTCAGTTTAAATGATTCAATAGAAACTAGGTCGGTAAATTACCAAGGATTTTTCGCAGAGGATGTTCAAGCCGTTTACCCACCAGCCGTTACGGGAAGGCGAAATCATACTGATTCAAGTGGAAACCCAATATATCAGCAATTAGATATGACAAAATTAATTCCTATGATGGTAGGAGCAATTAAAGAATTATCAGCAAAAGTAGAAGGTATAGAAAATGCTATAATTAGTTCAGATTACGTAGAGTATACAAAATGATTCAGATTGAAATGGATAATAACACGTGGTATATGAATAAAATAACCAATGTAATTAAAATTATTAAAATTATTAAAATTATTAAAATTATTAAAATTATTAAAATTATATAATATATATAATATGCCTGAGTATTCGCCTTACTTAAAAGACATAAATGGGAATATATCTATTATATATACACGTGCTAATGATGGATCATACAATCAGATATATGGCATATCTGGTGAGTATTATACACATATGATAGGAAAATCATCTGAAAAAAACAATCAAGGTCAAGATATAAGTGGAATACCGTTTATAGGTTATAAAGATACAGATGAAAATAATCTAGTGTTTTATAATAATGATGGCGTTACACTAGATATGATTGGTATAAATCAATCGGTTGCTGTAGTCTTGTTAAAAGTGTCAGAATAATTTAATAATATTTTTAATTACACCATTGAAGATTTAAAACGGGACAAATTAGTTTAAAAATATCATAATGGATAAAGATGAAAAATAAAGGAATGGATAAAACCCAAACCAGACCAATTGAGTGTCATCGTGACGAGTTTTCACCTGTAGAACAACATTAGCGGGGTTAAGTAAGACGATCGGCAATGAAAAGGTTGCCTATTGATTTTACACTTTTGATAAAAAAATGAAACGACTTAAATAGTTTGTTCCATTTTAAATTACCAAGGGTGTAATGAAGTTAGAATATACAACTGATGTGTGTGGGAATGAAATATTACAAGACGAAACCGGTCAACATCAAGTAATGATGGCTTGGGAAAAACCTTATATGGAAAAATGTATTGAATATTTGGAACCCTGTGGTTCAGTATTAGAAATCGGTTTTGGTTTAGGTTATTCGGCCACTAAATTATGTTCTTATGAAAATGTAACGGAGTATACTGTCATTGAATGTTGTCCTGAAGTATGGACCAAGTTTGAATCATTCAAAACGGATGTATTGGCTAATAAGCGTCCCGATTTAAAAGTAAATATCATTAAGGGACGATGGGAAGATGTCTTGAGTGAATGTGGAGTATTTGATAGTGTATTTTTTGATGATTATAATGGTTCAGTCACCCATGAATCAGTAAATAGGTTTAACAAATTTTTATACCAATTACTAGTGAATCAACATACCAATATTGGAACCAAAATATGCTGTTATTCAACCGGACATACAGAATATAATATATCAGGACTAGAACAGAAATCATATGAATATATTATTGATGTACCCAAATATTGTAATTATGCCAAAGGTGATAAGATGTATATACCAGTCATTAAGCAAACTATAGACTATCATAATGATTCCACCACTATTTTAGATGAATTGAAAGAAAAGTTACTATATCCACAAAATGAAGTAACCGAAGCACAGAAACAATTCCATGAGCAAGTTGTTAAGGCGAAGACGTATTTTGATAAACCAAAGAGTATCTATTGTAATCTTATGGTGATAGACAATTTTTACATAAATGCGAAAGAAACACGAGATTATATATTGACACAAGAATTCAAAGTGCGTGGAAATTATCCGGGTCAAAGAACAACTTCCAGAGCAACCCAACATTTAAAGGAAATGATTGAAGGGTATATTCAACATTTTGCTGGAAAAATCATTGATTGGCCAATGCCTTCGTCAAGCGACAATGATGGACGAAACAACAATGATACCTACAATGGTGCTTTTCAATACACAACAAGTCGTGACCGAACATGGATACATAATGATGGATGGAATAATTGGGCAGGAGTTCTCTATTTAACACCGAATGCTCCAGTCAATTCAGGAACCGGTATCTACCGTTTTAAAGACGGCACGAGAACGGTTGATGAGGCGGAAGCACGAGGAAACAAGAAAATAATAGATGAAAATTCACAAGATTACACTAAATGGGAGCTTGTGGATAAAGTAGGCAATGTATTTAATCGTCTTGTTCTGTTCAATTCAAAACAATATCATGCGAGTATGGACTATTTCGGAACCAATAAAGAGAATGGGCGACTATTTCAAGTATTCTTCTTCTCAACTGAGAGATAATATTTACATTCTATAAAAAGGAGCGAAATACATATAATATAATATTTTATATGTATTTTATATGTATTTTATATGTATTTTATATGTATTTTATATGTATTTTATTATTTGTAATGCTACTACATAGCATCTAACATGAATTGTTTGTTTTTTTCAATTCTTGCTTTACTGTTCACAAATTCATCATCATCAATGATTTCATTTATTAATGATAATCCTTCGTCATATTGCTTTGTCCAATAGCAAGATACTGATAATTCGTCATTTAAATATTTTCCATAGGCAGATGGATTGACAAATAATGTATATTTTTCGTTAACGAGTGATAATTTTTGCTGTTGAGCTAATTTTAAATATTTATATCCTAATATTGTATTTGATTTATCGTTGAAATATTTACCTAATATGTAATATGGTTCGGCACGGTCACCAAATATAGCAATGGCTTTATTCATTTGAGCTAGAATAATTTCATCATCATATTTTAAATATATCATACATTTCGCAATTCTCAGGTGTGATTCAAATACTTCCTCTATCCAGGTATCTTTTAACTTGGTATATAACGTATACCATTGAATTGCTTCTTTATGATGATTTGCATCCATATAACTTTGAGCACAATAAAAAGCCGATCTATTAAGGATACCATGTGGATCGTCATACAATACTTGAAAGAATTGTTCTTTTAAAGCATGAGCATCTTTTATATATTTTGATGGATCAAACATCCTTGCTCCTCTCTCATTATTGTCAACCCATAAATTATCACGTATAAAACAGGAAGATTCTGTAATATTTGCTTTATTTAAACAAACTATAATATTATGAGCAACACCTACGTATTTCCATTTGATTTTATTATTATATAATACAGATGCTTTGAATACTGAACTACCACGTTTCATAGTCAAAATATACTTATCCGCTAATTTATTATTGTATAATTCATCCGTATTGAAATCACCCATTAACCAATCATCCGCATCCAAATGTAATAAAAAATCGCTTTTATTATAACACCGTTCAAATAATAGAGATTTATTCAATTCAAATCCACACCATTCATCTAACCATAATTCACCAGGTATATTTTTTTCCGTAAAAAAATCAATAATTAATTTACATGTATTATCTGTAGAACCAGTATCACATATCACCCAATAATCAATATGTTTGTATACGCTGTTCAAAGTGTCTATTATAACATGTTCTTCGTTTTTACACATACTTCCAAAACACAATTTTGACGGAGTATTGTCTTGCTTATCTAATTTAAATAATACACTCATTTACATTAGATAATAGTCTTATTTTTATATGGTCTTTTTGTATAAGTTAAATTTTATTAAATTTTATTAAATTTTATTAAATTTTATTAAATTTTATTTTATATTTTGAATACTATCTGTATAAAAATTAGTTAAATAAACATCATAATCAGGTGGTAAATTATTATTGTCTTCAATTGGTATATTTATTATGCTAGTAGGTCTATCAAACAAGTCCTTTCCATTTTTTATTCGTTGTTCTATTAGTGTTTCATCAGTAAATTCTGATTTGTTGTATTCTTGATGACTAAAACTTTCAAGTTTATTTTTTATAAATTTTTCATTACCAAAATAACTTAAATGCCATCCCGCGTTTTTAATACTTGGACAACTATAAAATCGTATTTTATCACATCCTATATTGAGTTCATTATATTTTTCAAAAGTAAGTATTTTTGAATGATGCCATAAATGGTCCATCTTAGAATGTAAATTATAATAGTAGAAATCTAGTTCAAGTATATTTATATCTACTACAATATCCTTATTTTTTATTTGTTCTAATATTTTAGGATTTGGTATTTCATCCAAGTCAGTAATAGTAATAACATCATTATTTTGTAAAGATAATTTATCTAATCCTCTTGAAATACAATCTCTTTGATATCGTTCATTAATCCATTGTTCATCTATTTCAATATTTATATTAGGATATTTATGTGGAAAATCATCTACAATAACGTGTATAATTTTGTGATTGAATTTTTCAAATATTTGTTTGTTTTCTTGATAAAATAATGGTTTTTCTTTACCCACATGAGTGTGTGTTGCTTCCACTAATACAAAATAATCAACTATGTCATTCAATATATTCAGACGATAGGTAAGCATATCTAATTCATTGTAGAATGTAAAACAGTCCACTATTTTTGGTTTAATGTCATATACAATACATTCTTTATTTGGTAAATTAATAGCAGTATAAATTTTATTCAATGTTTCAATATTTTTACAAACAACACCCAGTCCAGCAGAATGTGTGAAATAGAATTTTGGGTATTGAATATCATTAAAAACTTTTCCAACAGAATCTGGGTAAGATATTACATCATGAAATAATATTACAGCATTTTCACTTGTTTTGGTTATCCATTTATTATAATCATTTGATACTGCTTCAATCGTATGTAATCCATCTATGTGTAAAATATCTATTGTTTCGTTGAAATATTCGTATACATTATCGAAATACCCTTTAATAAAGTTTATATTATTATTCAGATAATTATTTTTATTAAAATCATCATTCAATGTTTTAACTATATCAAATGTATTTTTAAAACCAGCTTGTATATCACCATCAAATGAATCGATTCCGTAAACAATTCCTTTATTAGCCGATGCGAATGAAAATGTAGAATGTCCATAATCCACACCTAAGTCAACTATAACCGATGGGTTTAACAATGTTACTAACCAATTAGCAAATTTCATATGACCTAACCACGCACTGGAATAATCTTGAGTTAATTTATTAATAATAACAGATGAATTGTAATTAACACCTGGATATACATTCATATAATGATTTATTTTAGAATTATGTAATTCATATACAGATGGGTTATTTTTACATAACCAATATTCAGCATCATTTGGATTTACATTTTCTGTTTTTTCAATTAAATCAGGTAATTCTGATATATATTGTGAATCTGCCCACCAAAAGTTACCACTGAAATGTTTGGGATTTCTAATTTTCATTTGTTCATCATAATAATTACAACCAATTGCTTGAATGCCAGTATTCATTTTTTCAAGACATAATTCAAAACGTTCGACCAGAAAATATAGCATCATATCAATCCAATCATTTTCTTTTAGGTTATTATCATCATAACTGATACCCTTGGTGTGTAAATATAAAATATTATGATTCATATTTTCTTTAGAAAAATGCTGTATTTTATTGATAGTTGGTATTTCGTATAAATCTGGATTATCAGAATAATTACAAATCTTAACTTTATCACCGTATATGTTTTCTTGTATTGGAATACCAATATTATTAATATATATGGTTTCTAGACGATGTATTAGTCCAGTAGTTTTAATTTTATCAATTAAATATTCAAGCCGTTTTAATCCTTTATTTTTTAAGTGACAACTATGAATAAAACATATATTTTTAGGTAACATATTGTTAATTAGGTCAATATTAAAAAAATCACTATATTCTATTTGTATTAAATTTGGATATTTATTCTCAAATTCTTTATCTAATTCATAACTAGTTTCTGATAACACATTAAAACCAGCTTCTAATAATCTATCACAACGAATATGTTCAAAAATATTTGAGGGAATATGAAAAAACCCATGTATATTTAAAATTGTTTTACATTTTGCTAATTCCATATCTCTATCATCATTCCATCCACTAATTATATTTATTGTGTAATTATTTTGTTTTAAATAAGTAACTACATCTTGTCTTCTATCAATATTAACCCCATTTGAACCATTAATAATACCAAAGTCGTATTCTTTTTTAGTATTTTTATTTAAACTGATTAATGAATTAACCTCATTTTCACTACATTTATATGGCAAATATATTTTTTCTTGAACATCAGTATCATTACCATTTTCATTTTCCAATAATATTGTTAAATTGCTTTTACTATAATCGTAATAATTCCAATTAGGATATGTTTTTAAAACATTTATAACGGTGTTTAATCTCAATGGAATATTTAATGGTTCTGTATTAAAAAAACTAAACATAGTGTTTAGCAATTTACACGTTAAACCTATGTCAAATACTTCATATACAAAGGTCAATTTTTCAGGTTGTTCTATCAACAGGTCTTCTCTATCGCTTGTTACATAAATACGATATTCGTGAAAAATATTATTTAAATTATCAATATATTGCTGAATCATTTTCTTTTCAAACCGACGAGGACAATAAAATACCCACGATTGTTTATTATTTTGTTTGTTTTTATTCAATCCTAACATATTGGTCCATTGTTCAGCTCTATTTTTCCATGAACATGACCTAGCATATTCTCTACCATTTTTTCGTATGAGTGCTTTTTTTTCAGTTGTCAAATTTAATATAGATTGTATTTCTTCACCAATATTTACAGGTATTCCATAATCACCCAATGTATCATTTAATCCAGCAATAGGGTAATATAAACAAACAACTTCATTCATTAACATTTCTAATGCAGTAATACAAGACGATTCATCAACTGTATTTGTATATAACCAGAATTCAGATTTAGACATTAATTCATATAATTCGGTTGTATTAAGTTGACCGTGGTGTGTAATAGAGTTATTTAATAATATTATCTCATTTATTTTATCATCTTCTGTAGATGAAGGGAATGTATGATATGAACAAATATCTAACGTCGCATCAGGTATAACATTTATTATAGTAGACCACATATTCAATAAAACGGATAAGCCACGATTACTACAAGAAGACCATATAAATTTATTTGGTATTTTTTTATTATCATAAGTAAAATCGTCCAACCGAATACCATTATTTATAATTTTTGTTTTATCTTTTATAGATGGGTAAATTTCAGTTAATTTATTTTTATGCCATTCAGTTAATGCAACTATTCCAGTAATATTTTTATTATTTTTTATTAGTATATTGTTAATATTATTTATATCATCATCACTATTATTCCAAACACGATTTATTAAACCATGGCTATCGTGACTACATATATATAAATTTTTACAAGAATAAAACGGATAGTCTTCAAAGAAACAAAGGAATCTTGATATTATGATTGTATGAAATGTTTGTGTATTTAATAATAATTGTAATTTGGATGTATTTACATATTGAACATTATCAACTAATTCGTCCATAACATCTCCGCATATAATGACTTTATACTTAGATGATAATTCTTTACCAAGACAAGCAACCGCTTTTTCTGAACCACCAATAGAATTCTGCTGTAAATATGTATAATTCCATAATGTATTCGCAAAACCTGTATAAATTAAAATCATATTGTTATTGTTATTGTTATTGTTATTGTTATTGTTATTGTTAGATACACGTGGTTCTAGTGTATAATTGTTATACAAAAACAATTCATCATATATAGGTCTAGTAACGATTGTAAAATCTTCGTTCATATCTTCAACGGTTCCGTGATTCACATTTATATATTCAATAAAATTATTAAATTGTGAATCTAATACACTATACTCGTCATTGATGTCATTTATACGTTCGTTGTCATATACTTTGAAATAATGTTCTTGTGTAGAATCAATTCTCTCTTTCACCGCTCCAAAATTATTATATAATAATGGTAGTCCAGAGTTTATTATTTTTGTTAATAAATAACCATATGTCTCACCCCATTCATTCAACATTAAAAATCCATTAATATTATATTTTCTTATGTATTCATAAAACTCATTTTCTTTGTGGGGTTGTATATTTTCACCAATAATATAAAAATTTATATTCATATTTTTAGTACAGGCATTATTTCTTAAATAATTTACATACTTTTCGCCTTTATATCTATCTAGATACGAAAACATGCCTATATTGATAGTGCTATTGTATATTTTGGGTACATTTTTAATTCCATTTTGAATTTTATAGTCATTTGGGTAACACATTATAATATTGTTTGTGTCAAAATATTTGTAATATATATCATATGTAAATTGCGAATTTGCTATTATTTTATATGAATTATGAAATAATTTAATAACATTTTCATGGATATTTATGTTTTCACTTCTGTATGCGGATTGAAGACTGTCACTATGTTTATATACATCACTAGTCAACCAAATAAAATCATGTATAGCTATTATTATTTTATAGTGGAATTTGTCATACAAATTAGTGATATCATCAATATTAATATCACAATATAGCAAATTTTGTATAAATAATATATCATATTCAGTATAGTTTTGTTTGTATAACATTTCTTTGGTTTCTATAAAAATATATTCATTGTTGTATACGTTCATAATATCATTTACATACTTGTTTACCCCTCCTTTGCGGTTATTATGAATAATAAATACTCGTTGTTTTATTGTATTTATCTCTTCATTGTTTACCTTTTGAATAACTTCGTATTCACAATTATCATTTTTATACATCATTTTAAAGTAGGCAACGAGTTCTTCCTCTGTACAATCCATATAAGAATAGCACTTCATTCGTTCAAATCCATATGAATCCAATTTCTGTTGTAATTCTTCGTTTGTTATTTTATTACTTAACACCAAAAAATCATTTCGCCCATTTTTATATAATTCTCTAACTCTTTCCATCGTGGCAGGAACGTCTAGTGCGTCATTAATAATACAATATTGATTGTCATAATTCAAATTGACGCGACAGTTCATTTTTTTATGTTGATATTTCTCTCCCCTCTTCCAAATTTGCGATTGATTTTGTATATATGATTCATCTTCGTATGCTCCCAATGCCTTCATTTTATCATGGACTTCATACTTTTTGTAAAACATGGGACTGATGTACTGAGGGCCTAGACGATTGATTTCACTGTTGCGAATATTGGAGAAATTATTACCTCCATCATTCATGTATTGAATATATTGTGCCTTGTTGTTTTTAGCAACCTTGTATTTACTACAACATGTCCTGAGAAGAATCTCATAATCATCACAAATGGGTAAAAATTCCGAATAACTTTCTAGCTCCATTAAGACTGAACGCTTCCAAATACGTGGGTGATTCGGTAAACAAACAAGATGACTCAATGTGATATTATTAATATTAGGCGTATTATAGACATATACCCAATTCCCCTTGATTTTCTCCATATAATACCCGCCATATCCTTTACATATGAAATCACTATATTTGAAATTGATTCCATCGCGATATAAATGAATGGTATCTCCATAGACAAATCCGATTTGTTCGTCTGTTTGAAAAATGTCATGGGCGTCGCGAAGACAATCACAAAGTATCTCATCATCATGATCCATTTCAAGAATATATTTACCACGACAGAGGGAAATGACTTCGTTTTTTACATTACCAATGTTACCACTATTTCTATCTCTCTTATATAATCTTACACGATTGTCTGCCGATAATTTTCCCTTTAAAAAGGTAAAATGTTCGTCTTCTGG
>Ga0129324_10002556_pt1 | contig 11112 bp, 14 predicted proteins | sample CPBDNA_7_FD_96879 | JGI IMG/M metagenome (GOLD analysis project Ga0129324, IMG submission 96879) | Freshwater to marine salinity gradient microbial communities from Chesapeake Bay, USA - CPBay_Spr_15_0.2_DNA | ecosystem: Environmental > Aquatic > Marine > Coastal | place: USA: Chesapeake Bay... | reverse complement strand
TCGCCATCGATACCCAACAATTTCTCGGTCGCCATGCTGAATACCAACTCGCTATTGAGCGGTGACAGGTAGTCCATGCGCGTCACATTGGTTCCACCCTGCATGAAAGTGAGCGACTCTCCGGTCTTTTCCATGCCGGTGTGCAGATATCCAATGATCGGTTTGCAACGCAGTACCGTTTCGCCCTTCAGTTCCAGCATTAATCGCAATACACCGTGAGTGCTTGGGTGCTGAGGACCCATGTTGATGATCATGGTCTGATCTTCGTCTGGATCAGCCTCTACCTCGGCGAGAAGCGCAGCATCTGCTTCACTCATTCGCAACACTGCGCCAACCTCGCGCATCACTTCTTTTGCTGTCAACTCAGAGCGCGAACGCAACTCTTGGTTACCTTCATTCGTACCTGCTGCTGCAGAAATCACGGTTTCGGTTTCGCGCGGGGTCATGAAGCCGCCCCCTTGAACTGCACCGGAATACGTCCTTGCGCGTAGTCCTTGCGCAATGGGTGTCCCTGCCAGTCTTCTGGCATCAAAATTCTTGTCAGGTCTGGGTGGCCAGCAAATGAAATGCCGAACATGTCAAACACTTCGCGCTCCATGGCTTCTGTCCCGGGATAGAGATCAAACAGCGAGTCGATCTGTGGGTCGGATTCGCCAACCTGAACACGCACCCGCAAACGCTCACGCTTGCTGAGTGACAATAAATTCACCACAATCTCAAACCGCTCTGGCTGAATTGACTCGGGCAACGAGCGTGCTGCGTGAGTCAAAAAATCAACTGCTGTGAGATCAACGCACATTTCGAATCCGTCATCAACCAACTTTTTCATGGTTGCCATATACGAAGACTTTGGGACAAACAACACTGCTTGTCCGCGCGAGTCTCCAAGCAAACAACCGTGCAAAGTCGCAGATGTGACGGGATCGTGGGTACTCATGACAATTAACGCGACCCTAGAACAACAGGAGTAGTGATGCCTGCAGGAATTTCTTGAATGTGAACATTTGCGCCTGCACCACTTGCTGTGCGACGACGCATAATTTCGCCATCTTCAATCAGCTGGTGCAATGTTTCGATTGCATGGATCAGCGTTTCTGGTGTTGGTGGGCAACCCGGTGCATACACATCGACAGGCACAACTTGATCAACACCCTGCACGATTGCATAGTTATTGAACATGCCACCGCTACTTGCACATACTCCCATGCTGATCACCCATTTAGGTTCCATCATTTGGTCATATACCTGGCGCAACACTGGAGCCATTTTTTGGCTCACACGACCAGCAACGATGATGATATCGGCCTGGCGGGGAGAGGCACGAAACACTTCCATTCCAAAGCGCGCTATGTCGTAGTGAGGAGCTCCTGTGCCCATCATTTCAATTGCACAGCATGCAAGACCAAACGTTGCGCCCCAACTCGAACGCGAACGCGACCACTTCACTAAGTCTTCAATGCGACCTGTTAAAAAGTTGTGATCGATTCCCTCAAGGCCATCGTCTAAAACATTGCGAACGACACCCATTAGGCAGCTGCTCCTTCGTTGCGACCTTCAAAACCAACACGGCGAATGGTGCTATTGGCGGTACGTAGTTGTGATTTCATTGGATTGTTCTGATCATCATCAAGACGCACTGCCTTCTTAATTGGGCCCCAATCAAGTGCGCCTCGCGCAACCGCATACACAAATGCCACGAAGAACACCGCACTAAACGCCAGCATTTCGAAAAACGCATATGCGCCAAGTGAGCCATGTGCTACCGCATATGGATAAATAAAGATGATTTCAATATCAAACATGATGAACAACATCGCAATGATGTAGAAACCGACAGGGAATCGTTCAGGTGCCTCACGACCTGGAACAATCCCACACTCATACGGTGCAGATTTTGCGGTATTTGGTCGTCGAGGTGCCAGCAGTTTGGATGCAACAAGACTGATTGCGCCAAATAGAACGGCAAGTGTGGCCAACACCACGATCGGTAAGTACTGGCCCACGGTTGCCTTTACGCCTTAACGAGCGTGTTGTCCTTCGCAAGATTCTCACGCAATGCAAGATCTCGACGGTGAAGCAACCAGCACAGAATTGCAAAAATCAATCCTGACCCAAAGGTGATGAAAATCGCGGGCTGACGCTTCGCACCAAGATCGCGAAGCAAATATACGTAACGGTGTTCTTGGGTTTCATCTGCAACAGCACGCGCCGGGGCACGGCCAGGCTCGGTGCGTTGTGGCACTACCGGAACCACTTGAACTAACGCATATCTCGGCTCATGGAAGAACGCAAAGAAGTCGAGCGCATCGTTGATCTTTGGATAGCGGTCGCCTCCTCGATCGAATACGGCAACACTCAAATAGTCACCGGCCGCAAACTCTTCGGCTTCAATCTGCAAAATTGCATCTGATGACGCAACTGCTTGTCCGCGCTGTGGGTCGGACTCCGGAAGCAGTCTCCAACCTTCTTCTTGCAATTTGGCAGATGCTGCTTGAGCCTTTTGAGCGGGGATGGAACTATCAGCAATCGGTCCGTCCAAGATGCCAGCACTTGTGAGCAGACCAGCATCTCGAATAATGGTGACAGGATCCGCAGGTTTCCACGATGGTTCTGGGCCTTTAAGACCAATTCCATATGTCCACCACACCGCTCCCATGAGTGTCATCCAACCAAACAACGCCGACAAAATAATAAGAAAACCAAGTCGTGCTCCAAGATTGGTTCCTACGACGAGGTAGCTACCACCAATCAGTACAACAACCATCGCAAGAACCGAAACGACTCCGCGAATTCCTGGTTCCCAAGCGATTGCAATCAACGTTGACAGCATTTATAAGCCCCGCACGTAATCGATAATTGCATTGATTTGCTCATCAGTCAGCATCGCTCCGAAACCTGGCATGCGACCGCCGCCCTGACCTTGTTCGCCATAACGTTTGCCGAATTCACTTCCACTCTTGATGAAGTTGACCATGTCCTCTTTAACAGGGAACTGACGAACTGCAGAACCTCCCGTGAGGTTTGGTCCAAATGCTCCTCCACCTGTGATCTGCGGATCTCCGTATGACCATCCCTTGGTGTGACAACGTGCGCACGAGTAGGTGCCGCCGCCCAAGTCAAGGTTGAACAATGCCTCACCATATGAAGCGTAGGTACCAGCAGCAACAAGTCGGTTTGCTTCTGCAGAAATCTCGTCCTGCTTATCCTTTGGCAAATGTCCACCATCACAAATACGTGGATCAGCATCGATCACCATGCAGTTCTCTCGCGGAATCTGGATGCTCTTCATATACGCGATCACAGTTTCGATTTGTTGTTCGTTCATTGGACCACCACCAACAATGCCCCAAGGTGACATTGGCGAGAAAGGGCGACCGTATTCAAGAATAAAACGAACTTCGCTCTCGCTGAATCGATAGTAAATCGTGTTCAACGCGGGAGCTTTCCAGCTCACTTCACGAACTTCGCCAGTTTTTGAATCGGTAAGCGCATACACCGCTGCTCCACCCACACCACTCGAGCCTCCATGGCAACCGGCGCAGTTGAAACCACCATTTGCCGTGACGTCATAGAGATTGCCGCCCCACCGTTCGAAGCGGTGATCCCAACCACGAATTGCACCCTCTTGACGACCCGGTTCAAGAATCCAATATGCGGGAAGTGCAAGTGTGATAATTGCCAAGAACAAAATGCCAATTAATTGAGTGCGTTCAATCTTCTTGCCTTCAAGAATTTCATCGTCGTAATACGGCTTGCGGTTTGCAGCAAGCTTGATTTCAGAACCGATTTCGGCGCGGCTCTTTTTAATGTTGAAGATTCCGTACAACATCCATCCCACGACGGCCGAAATAAGGATGAACCAGGCAATGTTTGTGGTGATGTCAGCAACCATTAGTGCGATCCTCCCACGCAGTGCGGGCCTTCTGCTTCTTGACCTGTTGTGTTTGTTCCAATTGGCGGACCACCAAATACGGTTCCCGTGTCAATTACCACATTGCCGTTAGTCACCGAAACTCCGAAACGATCCATGCCTCGCGCCGATGGACCGCCCTTCTTTTCGCCAACTCGGTTGAATTGTGAACCATGACATGGGCATTCGAACCACTGCGAGCTCTTGCACTCAGGAACACGACAGCCAAGGTGCGGGCACTTTTGGTACAGAGCAATGAGTCCCACTTCCAAACCGGCGTAGACCGGGCCTTGATGCCCGTACGCATCCTTACCTTTTGACAACGACTCTTTTGGATACTCAGTAATCCACGAACGCGCCTCAGGGAAATATAAGAAGCCCTTGTTCGCGCGAATTTGACCGATTACATCATCGACATTGCCAACGTTGATTTTGGATCCAAAACCGCCCGATGAGCTCGTCCACAAGAAACCAATCACCGCTGCACCAAAACCACCAAGGCTGGCGCTCATCAACGTGACCGTTGCGCGATTGAAAAACTGACGACGTGACACACCAATTGCTTCAGCATCTGGCGGCGACCATGGCTCGACTTCTGCTTTAGGTGCAGCAACGATTGCAGCACTGCGTGCTTTTGCCACTGCCTCAAATTGACGACCCGTGAGCTGTTCTGGATCGACTGCTCCACGATCTTTCTTACGGGTTTCGCGCGCGAGCGTGCCAACGCCGCGAACACTCTCACGACGTGACGATGTCAGTACAACGCCAACGCCCGCGATGATCAGAATCGCGATGGCGATAGTAACGATTTGTGTAGTTGTCATAAATATGTGCTGCCTTAAAACTCGAAGAAAATTCCGTCAATCCATGGAAACACGAAGTTGTATCCAGGGCCTCTAAAGAACGAGCTGATGATGACCAACACGGCCCAGAACATCAAGAAAATTGTCATCATGCTGGTCATGAACTTGCGATTCTCGGGACGATTGGACACCGTTTTATCAAGGTACGGAGCAAACATCAGCGCAATCAAACCAACCGTTGGCAATGTCACACCAGCAATCATTGGGTGGAACATGGTGAGTAGTTCCTGCAATCCAAGAAAGTACCACGGTGCCTTTGATGGGTTAGGAGTCTGGTTGAAGTTTGCGGCCTGCATCAATGGCGCGTTAACCACCCACGAAAACACAAACAGAAACGCGGTACACGCAAGTGAGGCAACAAACTCAACTGCAAGCAGGTGAGGCCATGTATGCACTTTGTCAACAGGCTCAGTCTTCACATCTTGAATCGAACCTGACTTAACAACGGTGAGTAATCGTTGAGTGTGTCCGCCAGGTCCAGCAGCGAGTGGAACTCCGCCTTGTGCTGGAGCAGTAACCACTGCACTACTTGGCCTGTCAGCAACGGCAACACCACCACCAGCCTTTGCTGCCTTGCTGCGCTCTAGTAAGTGAGCAGGAATGCGTGAGTCGCCCGCAGCCTCACCAGTATCTGCAGATGCAGAACTTTCAGCTGCTGCCTTTTCGCGTGCGGCTTGAGCACGCTTGAGGAGGTGTTCTGGAATTTCAGTCATTTCTGATCAACCTTTCAATCAAACTGTTCATCACAATGGGCCCGAGATTCCACCGTCTTTGCGCACTCGCCAGAAGTGAATGGCCAAGAAAATGACGGTAATAAATGGGAATAACAGCACGTGCAACACATACCAACGCAACAATGTTTCGGCTCCAATTTCAACACCACCGAGCAACACAAAACGCACCTGCGATCCAATCACCGGCGAGTAACCAATCATGTTGGTACCTACCGCCACGGCCCATAGGGCTAATTGATCCCACGGCAAGAGGTAGCCAGTGAATGACAACAGCAAGGTGAGTGTCAACAAAATAACGCCCACTACCCAGTTGAATTCGCGCGGTGCCTTATACGCACCGTGGTAAAACACGCGGGCCATGTGCAAGAACGTGGTGAGCACCATGAGATGCGCTCCCCAACGATGCATGTTGCGCACCATCAGTCCGAACGTTACCGATGTCTGCAACGACTGAATGTCTTGCCATGCGTTGGCTGCGGTTGGACGATAAAAGAACATCAAGAAAATGCCCGTAACGGTGAGCAAAATGAACAGAAAGAAGCTCAAGCCACCAAGGCACAACGTGTAACTCACTTTGACCGCGTGTCGCTTTACCTTCACTGGGTGCAAGTGGTACAGCACCGAGTTCATGATCACATACGAGCGGTTACGAGGTGAGTCGGTGTAACCCTTGCGGAAAATTGAGCCAGGTCGGAAAATCGAGTTCCATGCCTGACTGCCCTGCATTGTTTCGCCAAACTTCGCGGCACGCTCTTTCAGAGTAAGGCGAGGTTTTTCTTCAATTGTGCTTGCCATGATGTTCTCCGTGTCCTGAAACTGTTACAACCGCATGCCGTACGAATAGCCGTGGTTTGGTGTTCGCGTGTGTGAGTCGCCCGTTGCCGACGGAGCGCCTACTTTGCCCAAAATGATGACGCCTGTTGGGCAACGATCTACGCACAATGCACAACGCGTGCACACGTCATCATCAATGATGAACAACACGTTGTCGCTTGGGTCTGCACCCGGCATTTCTGTGCCTTGAGCTTCAGCAATTGCATCTGGTGAGACCATATGAATGCACTTCCATGGGCAAATATCAACGCAACCTTCGCACATGATGCATTCGCTTTGATCAATGTGAATGAACTGTTTTGGCTTGACGGCCTTTGATAGATAGTCAGCATCCACCTCGACGAGTTGATACTCATCGGACCACAGGGGCATCGGCGGATTGGCGTCGGTCTTTGTCATATCAGTTAGCCCTTACGCACCAATGGACGACCATACGTGGAGGTTGCAATTGCTTTTGGCTTCACTTCGCCACGCTTCTGCCACCAATTAAACATGAGCACCATTACTGTCACCAGAACAACGTGGATGACCAATACAACGGTGTCACGAATTGCCTCGTAGCTCAGCGTGAACGGAAATTGACCTCCGTACGCCTGTGGCTTGAGAAGATCAAACGGCCCAAAGAGCAGCTTGTCTTTGCGCCAGCCAAGATTTTTATCGGCATGCTCAATGAACTGATGTGGTATCACTCCAAACGCCACGAACATCACGCCAAACACATACACAGAGCCAAACATCGCCTCGCCCCATGTTGCCGTGCGATCAACAGGGCGACGCTTGCCAACCCAGACCACGCCATAAGCAAGCACAGCAGTGAAGGTGATCGAGGCAATGAGTGCTTGATTCATACCCGGCCACCGAAGGATGTCTATTGCCAACATGGTTCGCAGAGTTCCCTTTCCTCGTCAGAACACAATTGAGACTAGTCGGGTAATCCGCGAAAGGGCGTAAGGAGCGAGGTTGTGCATTCGTGCGACTCTGTGACGTTAACCACCAGCCTCGGCCCGTAAACGGGATCAAGAAATTTATGAATTACCACGGTTGATCCCTAGTGTTGAGACGGACCACACTCGATGATTTAGAGTGGGGTCGGATCATTTCGAGGGTGTCCCCCTCACTGACATGCGATACACACGAGGAACACTGTGACTGAAATACCCGAACATCTACTCAAGCGTTCGAAGGAACGACGAGAGGCTGCGGCTGGTGGCGCGAGTTCGGGTACCGCAGAGACAGCACCCGCAGTTGTTTCTGCAACTTCTGCAGTTCCTCAGACTGTTGCATCGGCTTCTGCAGCGCCACCGCCTCCACCACCAGATCCGTCATATGTTGTGGCAGCCAAATCGCGCAAGAAAATTCCATTCTGGGCCATGGCAACCTTGAGTCTTCTGCCGTTGTGGGCAATGTTGTACCTCATTTCACTGAGTCCAGAGGAAAAAGTCATTGAAGGTCCGATGGCGAAGGGCGCAGAAATATATGGATCATGTGCAGGTTGCCATGGTGCGGCCGGTCAAGGTGGAGCAGGTCGCGTGTTGTCGGGTGGCGAGGTGATGAAGACATTCCCAAAGATTGAGGACATGCTCAACTTTGTGTACACCGGAAGTCAGGCATTTGTCTCTGCAGAACTCCCTTATTACGGCGATCCAAATCGCGAGGGTGGTGCACATGCACCTCTTTCGTACAACGGAAACCCAATGCCAATGCAAGGCGAAAAAGCTGGCGGTGGACTCACCGAATACGAAATTCTCGGCGTTGTATGCCACACGCGCTACGTCTTGAGTGGAGCCGACCGAACAAGTGAAGAATGGCTTGAAGAATACGAAACATGGTGTTCGCCTGAATCAGAGATTTTTGCGGCACTCCAAGGTGGATCGACGTCTTTTGACACCATCGATAAAGACTTCACCATGTTGCCGAAGCCACCTACTTTTGTTGGCTCCGAAGCTCGCGCCGCAACAAAATAGTTACGTACAGATCACCTCAGTGATCTGATCTTCGTACAAGTTCAACATTGATATAGCGGTCCCATCTGGGAACTTGTTGATGAAGTCTCTCAGCGAACTCGTTTCGGTTTCACAGTTACGCAGGGTTGGTGTTGCAAGTGGAACTACCCAGCCATTGCTCAACACACCCAAATCTCCGGCGTCCAACATGTCGACAAGAGTTGGCAGCGTTAGTATTTCTTTTCCATTTGTTGCATCTGCTGGCACTAACGCAAACCACAGAACACCGGTTCCCAACGTGTCGGCAACCATGACACATGCATACGACACAACAGGAATCTGACACGTCACTTCTGCGGGGGTTCCGTCAACAATGCGCATCGTGCGACCGTCATCAAGTGTGAGCGCAATATCTCCACTGGTTTTGCCGTTATTCACCTGCCATCCCTCGCCCACTTCGGCGATAGCAACCGCACCAACCAAGTCAATAACGCGCGCCCGTGATTGCTGGGCCGAACCGCCATTATTGACTACGAGCAACAACACCAACAACAGTGCAGACGCACCAGCCAATGCGCCAAGTGCTACCCACAGTTTTGCGGTGAAAAAATAGCGCATAGCTTCAATCTATTACGCGCGTGTTGCGGCTAATGCCGCACGATGTGTGCGCTCTGCAAGTTGTTGCATCACCGCGTCATCGTGGCCAAGCCCAACAAACAATGCTTCGTATGCTCCAGGCGCCATCGCCACACCTTCGGCCAGCATCGCATGAAACAGACGGGCGTACATCTGCTCGTCTGTTTGCTTCGCTTCGTCAAAATTGGTTGGAGTATGTGCTCCAAAGAATGCACCCACCAAGGTTCCGACAACAGGAAATTGCGCAACGATTCCGGCACTTGAACACGCATCGCGAAGCAACGTCGCAAGTGTGCGTGCACGTGCACCCAACTCCATATATACGTCTTGTGTGAGTTCGTTGAGTGCTGCAAGACCAGCAGCCGTTGCCAACGGATTCCCTGCAAGCGTGCCTGCATGAAACACTTTGCCAAGTGGCGTGAGATTTTCCATTACTGCTTTCGATCCGCCAATTGCGCCAATTGGCAATCCTCCACCGATTACTTTTCCAAAACATGTGATGTCGGGTTTAACGTCATACTTGGCCTGAGCACCGCCTGGACCGATTCGGAATCCAGTAATCACTTCATCGAAAATAAGCAGCGCACCTGCTTTGTCACATGCAGCTCGCAGTCCTTCTAAGAAACCTGGCGCTGGTGCGACAACGCCCATGTTTGCGGCGACTGGTTCAACAATTACTGCTGCAACATCTGTTCCAATTTCAGGAACAACGTTGTACGGCACGACCAAAGTGTTTGCTACTGCCTCTTCTGGGACACCTGCGGTTCCCGGAATTCCAAGTGTTGCAATTCCGCTTCCACCAGCGGCGAGCAGTGCATCCGTTGCACCGTGAAAGTTGCCATAAAACGTGATAATTCGTTTTCTACCTGTGGCACCACGAGCCAAACGAACCGCAGTACTCGTTGCCTCGGTTCCACTATTCATTAAGCGAACACGCTCACAACTTGGCACACGCTCACGAATCGCCTCAGCCAATTTCATTTCGCGCGGAGTTGGAGCACCAAATGACGTTCCGTCCACTGCTGCTGCTTGCAAGGCTCGCGTAATTGCTGGGTGTGCATGACCCAAAATAACGGCGCCATAACTTTGCACGAGATCGATGTATCGCTTGCCTTCAACATCAATGATGTGTGCACCTTCGCCTCGAGCAACGATGTACGGCTCGCCACCTACCGACTTAAACGCACGAATCGATGAGTTAACACCCCCGGGAATGACCGCCGAAGAACGCGCATAAAAATCATGGTTGGAGGCAATTGCTTTTCCTGTGCACACCGTTGCGGTACATCCTGCAGACAGACATAAGAGAGGATCACAAAACGGAATGGTCACGGTTACTCCTATTGCTGCGTCTCTGCGAACCAGCGCGCAAAGTACGTCAAGATAATGTCGGCGCCCGCACGCTTTACGGCGGTTAGTTGCTCTACCGCAACGGTGTCGTGATCAATCCAACCATTTGCTGCTGCGGCTTTGATCATGGCGTATTCGCCACTCACGTGATACGCAGCAACCGGAACATCAACACGTGCTCGGACCGAAGAGATGATGTCGAGATAACTCATCGCTGGCTTGACCATGACGATGTCGGCACCCTGCTCGATGTCGGCATCAACTTCACGCAATGCCTCACGCGCGTTGCGCCAATCCTGTTGATAGCTCTTACGGTTTCCTCCACCAGCAATCTGAACATCAACTGCATCACGGAACGGACCATACAGACCTGATGCATACTTGGCGGAATACGCCATGATCGCTACATCTTGATAACCCGCACCGTCGAGTGCTGCACGAATTGCGCCAACTTGGCCATCCATCATTCCGCTTGGTGCAACAACATGTGCTCCAGCAGTGGCTTGCGCTAGTGCAGCCTGACAATAAATCTCTATTGTCGCGTCGTTGTCGACATCGCCCGATGAGTTCAACACTCCGCAGTGGCCATGTGATGTGTACTCATCAACACACAGATCTGCCATGAGCACCATGCGGTCACCGAGTTCTGCGTTCAATTCACGCAACGCAATTTGTACGATCCCATTTGGGTCAAATGCACCCGAGCCCACGGCGTCTTTCTTCGCAGGAACGCCAAACAAAATGACAGCCTTCACTCCAAGGTCTGCCAATTCCAGCACTTCACTTTTCAGTGACTGAATCGTGTGCTGATCAACTCCGGCAAGAGAAGAAATAGGTTGTGG
>Ga0129324_10002555_pt1 | contig 11113 bp, 13 predicted proteins | sample CPBDNA_7_FD_96879 | JGI IMG/M metagenome (GOLD analysis project Ga0129324, IMG submission 96879) | Freshwater to marine salinity gradient microbial communities from Chesapeake Bay, USA - CPBay_Spr_15_0.2_DNA | ecosystem: Environmental > Aquatic > Marine > Coastal | place: USA: Chesapeake Bay... | reverse complement strand
TTCGCCAACATCGAAGTAGAGCGCGTCCTGATTTATGACAAAGCCCTGGACGCCAATGAGCGCCAGAGTCTTGTCCAGTACCTTAAGGACAACGTGGGGTCCATCATGGACGGCACCCTCTTGGGCACCGGGGGCCCTAGTATCAACGATGGCCTTAGGAATTGGTTCAAGGTAGGTACCACTACGACGACTAGCCTCAACGAAGCTGACCTCCAACGGAAGTGGCTCATAGCTAACGGTGTCACTAACACAGGCCACCTCTCTGATATGTGGAATCGTTACCTGAAGAAGTACGAGACAGATACAGGTACTACCGGCTATACCCTTCAAGATGCACAAGCCCGTTACTGGCGCTCATAGGAACAACTAAATGGCTAAGCTTACCCTTACAGATATTGAATCAGGCTACTTGTCGGTAGAGGCTGTTAATGCCAATAACGCCCTGATTGAAGCTGCCCTTGAGAACACCTTGTCACGGGACGGAACGACTCCCAACACCATGAGTGCTGACCTTGATATGAACGGGTATTCCCTGTTGAACGTCACGGCTACCAGTGGTGGAGAGAACTTCCTCTACCTTAATGACTGGGTTACAGCAACAGCTTACGCCGTCAACAACCTTGTCTCCGTTCTTGTCTCTGACGATGCTGTTAATGGAGGGGCTGCTTACATATGTCTGGTAGCCCACACCAGCGGAACCTTTGCAACTGACTTGGCAGCTTCTAAATGGAGACTCCTTGCAGCCCGAGGTGCTACTGGTGCCACAGGTGCAGGTTCAGGTGACTTGGTATCAACTAACAACCTCAGTGACGTTACTGATGCCGATACCAGTCGTGATAACCTAACTGCACAGAAGGACGTACACACTACTCGTGGGGACATTACCTACGAGGGTGCCTCTGGCCCCCTGAGACTCGCTGTTGGTACCAACGGTCAAGTCTTGGGGTCAGATGGCACCGACCCTGTTTGGACCAGTGGGGGCTTTCCCTCGACCACTGCGATGATATTTAAGCAGACCGCAGCGCCTACAGGTTGGACAAAGGTTACTACGGATACCGATGCGGCCCTAAGGGTCACGAGTGGCACCATCAGCACAGGAGGTACCATCGGGTTTACTACGGCATTCGCTAACAACGCAGTGGGCGGCACGGCTATCTCCACTACACAGATGCCTAGTCACTCACACACCTCTGGCGGTGTGTATGCTTTATCAGGTGGTGCTCATACACATACTATTTCACCAGCGCAGTATGTTAGTGGCAGCAGCTCAGGGTCGTCGGGTTCCGACGCTGAATCATACGCAGGCAGTACCCGAATGGCTGCCGATAGCGGAGGTGCCCATATACATTCCCTGACAGGTAGCACAGCCGCCGCAGGGTCAGGTGCTACCCACACACACTCTTATCAAGACCTCTCCGTGAAGTACGTGGATGTTATTGTGGCTACTAAGGACTAACATTGTTCGATAGAAAAAAGAAAGAAAAAGGCTGCCCTCTACTCGGAATGAAGCCTTGTAGAGAACAGGAATGCGAGTGGTTCATTCAAGTCAGGGGCAAGAACCCCAACACTGGACAAGACATAGATAATTGGGGTTGTGCAATAGCATGGATGCCCGTCATGCAAATTGAGACCTCGCAACAGATGAGACAAGCGGGAGCCTCCATTGACTCCCTTAGAAACAACGTGGCAGCTAAACAAATCGAAGTAGATAAAGCAAGGAGACTCCCTAGTGGCGATGTTTGAGAAAGATACCCTGACAGACCATGTTGGTTCTTATCGAACCGTATCACTCTATCGCGAGTTGAATCAGTCCACCCTGGAACCCCTCCTGACCCTCAAGGAAGTAGATTATGAGTACAAAGGACGAATCCTCCCAAGCCTCCACAGACTCTACATGGAAATATCCGACCCCACAGAGTATCGAGTCGCTATGGAAATCTTCGGTTCGTGGAGGTGCTGGCAGCGACAAGTTAACTCTAAGGCCATCTTTGAGCACATTGCTGAATGGAGAGAGCAACTTGAAATCAAGCTTCGGTCAGAAGCCCTTACCGCTCTCATTTCAACTGCTGTGGAACCTGGACCTAAGGGGGTAGCCGCTGCTCGGTACGTCGCAGAGAAAGGTTGGGAGAAGCGTGCAGGCCGCCCCTCTAAGGCAGAGGTTGAGCGCCAGAAGAAAATTCACGCAGGTATTAACTCAGCCGTCGAGAGTGACGCAGAGAGACTTGGCATACATTGAGTGCTGCCAGCGATAAGATAGATAGGATTAGGAAGAAGGCAGAGAAAGAGTTATTCTTCTTTGCCAAACTCCTTAATCCCCGTTACCTCTATGGAGATGTGCATAGAGATGTTTTTGAGTGGTTGGGGAAGGACAACGTTGACCTGAACCAACTCCTCTTGCTTCCTCGGGGCCACTTGAAGTCTCACTGCCTTGCCGTATACGCAGCGTGGGAGATTACTCGTAACCCCTCAGTAACTATCCTCTACATGTCAGCAACCTCTACACTGGCTGAGCAACAGCTATACTCGATTAAGAGGATGCTAGATAATGATACCTACAGACGCTACTGGCCCGAAATGCTCCAAAGGGACGAGGGCAAAAGGGAGAAATGGTCAAACACCACTATCTCTGTTGACCACCATGAGCGCAAAGAGGAAGGTATCCGTGACCCCACCATACAGACAGCGGGGCTTACTACGAACACTACGGGATGGCACGCTGATATTGTTATTCCTGACGATGTGGTTGTACCAGAAAATGCGTACACTACCGAGGGTCGGAGAAAGTGTGCGGCTGCTATGTCTCAGATATCCAGTATTAAGAATGCCGGTGGAATTACTAAAGCGTGTGGAACTCGATACCACCCTCGGGACCAATACAGCTTATGGAAAGGACAAGTCGAGCCTATTTACAACGATGAAGAAGAGTTGGTGGGCGAGAGTCCTATTTGGGACATTATGGAAAGGGTTGTCGAAACGGACGGAGAGTTCCTCTGGCCCCGTAAGTCGAGACAAGACGGAAAGCAATTCGGATTCGATATCAGGGTCCTAGGACGTATCAAGGGTGAATACACCGACAGGACTCAGTTCTACGCACAGTACTACAACAACCCGAACGATGTAGAGACACAAAAGATATCGTCAGATTGCTTTCAGTACTACGACCCTAAGTTCCTCACACAAGAGGAAGGGTTTTGGTACTTCAGGGACCGCAGGCTTAAAGTCTTTGCAGCGATTGACTTTGCATTCTCCATGCAGCGTAAGGCTGACTTCACGGCCCTAGTGGTCATTGGAATCGACTACGAGAACAACATCTACGTCTTGGACATTGATAGGTTTAAGACAGATGGCAAGATTTCAGTTTACTTTGAGCACATCCTGAAGGCATACCTTAAGTGGGAGTTCAGGACCCTCAGAGCAGAAGTAACAGTGGCACAGAAGTCTGTTGTCAATGAACTGAAAGAAAACTACATCAGGACTAACGGACTGGCCCTGAAGATTGATGAACACCGCCCTTCAAGACATGAGGGCAACAAAGAAGAACGCATGGATGCCACCCTTGAGCCACGGTACGCTAATAACCAAATGTGGCACTACAAGAGTGGCATGTGCAACCTTCTGGAAGACGAGTTAACACAGGCTAAACCAGCCCATGACGATATCAAGGATGCACTTACCGCAGCGATAGACATAGCGGTACCTCCCAGGGGTAACTTCGCTATACAACGAGCAGACGCTCATAATGTAGTTTCTCATCCTCGCTTCGGCGGCGTGGCATACAGGTAATAAAGAATGGCTGATAGAGTAGAAGAGTTAAAAGGTCTGTTAGACGATGGAGACCAACTGGCAAAATCTGTTGTCAGTACGTTTGAACGTCTACGCCTTCAACGGGATGAAAAGGTAGCCGAGTGGAAAGAAGCTCGTAACTACATCTTCGCCACTGATACCCGTACCACCTCCGTAAACGATACAACCTCGTGGAAGAACTCTACCACTATCCCTAAGCTCACCTCTATCCGAGATAACCTTCACGCTAATTACATGGCTGCCCTGTTCCCCAATGACAACTGGTTGCTGTGGGAAGCCTACACGGAAGACTCAGACGATAAAGAGAAGCGCAAGGGAATCCAAGCATACATGGAGAATAAGGCCCGTGAGGGTGGCTTCAGGGAAGCTATGTCGGCCTTGGTCTATGATTACATCGACACGGGTAACGTGTTTGCCTCTGCGGAGTTTGTTGCGGAGTACAGAACAGACCCCGATACAAAAGAGCGTATTCCGGGTTTCATTGGCCCCCGTGTGGTGCGTACAAGCCCTTATGACCACGTGTTTGACCCTACAGCGACCACGTATGAAGAGTCGCCCAAAATTACCAGATACATCAAATCCATCGGTGGTCTGATAAACGAGGCAGAGAATAAACCTGAGCTCGCATACAGCATGGAGGTAGTAGGTAAGGTTCAACAGACCCGCTCCACCCTGCAAACCTTTTCACTCATGGATTTGGACAAGGCAGAGGGTTATCAGTTTGATGGCTTTGGTTCCCTGTCCGAGTACTACAATTCTGGATACGTGGAGTTGTTGGAGTTCGAGGGTGATGCCTATGACCCCGATACGGAAACTTACCAGACTGACAGGATTATCACGGTTGTAGACAGGCAGTGGGTGGTGCGTAACATTGCCAATCCCTCTTGGCTCGGTAAAGGCTCCCGTGCCCATGTCGGGTGGCGTGAGCGCCCTGACAACCTTTATGCAATGGGTCCCTTGGACAACTTGGTGGGTATGCAGTACCGCCTTGACCACCTTGAGAACCTGAAGGCAGATGCGATGGATTTGACCGTCCACAGCCCTCTTGTGCTTCAAGGTGATGTGGAGTCGTTCAAGTACGAACCCTTCGTGCAGATTAGGGTACCTGAGGATGGCTCAGTAACTCGCCTTGCACCGGACACAGCGGCGTTCCAAGTGAACAATGAGATTGCCTACCTCATGTCTATCATGGAGGAAATGGCAGGAGCGCCCAAGGAAGCTATGGGTATTCGTACCCCTGGTGAGAAGACCAAATTTGAAGTACAGCAGTTGCAAAATGCGGCTGGTCGTATCTTCTTCAGCAAAACCTTTAAGTTTGAACTATTCGTAGAGAAGGTTCTCAACATGATGTTGGAACTTGCTCGACGCAACATGCAGGCTTCTGATTTAGTCAGAGTCCTAGACGAAGACCTTGGTGTGCAAGAGTTCTTGCGCGTGACCAAGGAAGACATTACGGCCAAGGGTAAGCTACGACCCGTAGGTGCCCGTAACCACGCTGCAAGGGCTCAGATGGTACAGAACATCACAACCCTCTCTAATACCCCTGTGTGGCAACAAATCACCCCACACCTCTCTACAATCGCTCTGGCGAAACTTGTGGAGAGTCTGTTGGACTTGGAACGCACTGAGCTCATCAGGGAGAATGTGGCTATCTTTGAACAAGCTGAACAACAGAAGCTAATGAATGCTGCTCAAGACAACGTAGATACCGAAAGTATAACGCCAGGGGTTGAAGGTGAGGAAGAAGCCCCTGAAGCTCCACAAGGCCCTGAGGAGAACTTCTGATGCCATCAATTCGTTGGACTTCTAACCTAGACCCATCGGACAAACCTGAGTTCGAGCAAAAACTTAGTAACTCTAGGTTTGTACTGAAAAGGTTAAGGGACTTGTTGGAGGAAGATTTAAATGTTTCTGTTAGAGATATGAGGAATGCCAATAACTTTGAGTTGGCAGCATGGGCAGAAAAACAAGCCTTTGAGCTAGGTTATCAAAAAGCTATTATTACCACTTTGCAATTATTGAAAGGATAACGCTATGGTTGACCAAACCAACACTTCTATTTTCAATCAGGAAACGGCGACCCCGGTCCCTGAAATTACCCCGGCCCCTAAGGAAGACCCGTCAGCTACCCTGTTGGCAAGTATTCTCGCAGAGGACGGACGCCAAAAGTACGCTACTGTGGAAGACGCGATTAAAAGCATTTCCCATTCACAGGAACATATCCGTAGGCTTGAACAAGAGACTGCGGCCTTGAATGAAGAGATTGCTCGTCGTAAAACCGCAGAAGAGGTGCTTGAGGAAATAAAGGCTACTAAACCAGTAGAGGCAACCCCCTCTCCCGGAATAGATTACAGCCAAGTAGAGTCTCTCGTAGACCAGAGATTGCAAGCTACGGAACAACGTAAAGTCGCCTCCGACAATACCTCTAAGGTTGTCAGCGTTATGTCTGAGAAGTTTGGAGATAAGGCAGAAGAGGTTTTTATTAAGACGGCACAGGATTCCGGCATTTCGGTAGACCAACTAAATGCGCTCGCAGCATCTTCGCCTATGGCAGTACTTAAATTAGTCGGTGTGGAAGCAAAAGCGGAATCGTCCGCTCCTTTCTCATCCGGCTCTGTAAATACTGAATCCCTACGCTCCCCGGCGTCCCAAACTACTTCCGCCAAGGTACCACCTGGTGCTGGTAAGGATGTTTTGATGGCGGCATGGAGGGCAGCGGGACAAACGTAATCTAAGGAGAGATTAAATGTCTCAAAATACTGCAAATAGTACTGCTTTCATCGAAGCTGAGCAGTACTCTAAATTCATCCTGGAAAATCTGCCAGACCAGTTGCTCCCCGAGGCTTTTGCACGGGATGTGAGTGACTTTGCTTCGGGTACTACCCTCAACATCAAGTCGGTTGGTTCCGCCACCCTGCAAGACCTTGAGGAAGATACGGCCCCGACTTTCAACGCTATCGACACCAGCACCGTTACCCTGACCATCACTGATTGGAAAGGCGATGCGTGGTTTGTGTCCGATAAGCTTCGTGAAGATGGTGCTCAGATTGAGCAGTTGTCTGCGATGCGTGCGATGGAAGCTACTCGGGCGATTGCGGAGGCTCGGGAGACCGATTACTTCGTCGCCGCTCATAGTGGTGGTTCTATTGGTTCGACGAATGTGGGCGTTATCAACGGTCGCCCTCATCGTTGGGTCGCTGGTGGTGCTGGTGGTACTAACCGCCATATGACGATGAGTGATTTCATCGCCATGAAGCTCTCCTTCGACAAAGCCAAAGCACCTCAGGCTGGTCGTGTCTGTGTCGTGGACTCGGTGGTGGAGGCTACTCTTAACAGCCTCACGAACCTCGTCAACGTCAGTAACAACCCGATGTTTGAAGGTATGGTTACGTCTGGTTTTGCACAGGGTCACAAGTTTGTCAAGAATATCTTTGGTTGGGATATCTATACGTCCAACTTCCTTGACACCGTGAGCACCGTAGAGGCATTGGATGCTTCTGCTTACGGCTTGGCTAGTGACTCCACTGTTGCGGGTGATATCGCAAACGTGTTCATGTGCGTTTTGGATGACGGTTGCAAGCCGATTATGACCGCTACTCGTCGGCAGCCTAAAACGGCTGGTTGGCGTGACAACGATTTGGAGCAGGATAAGTTTTCTGTTTCGACTCGTTACGGTTACGGCACGCAGCGTCTTGATACTATCGGTATCGTGTACACCGATAGCGCCACGTACTAAGGGAGTAAATAAATATGTCTCGTGAAGCAACTACTGGGCGGGGTGGTGTTTTCTCCCATTTCGGTCCCCGGACTACTGATGAAAAACGTGGTGGTGTCCATGATGCGGGTGGCCGCAAAAAGCAAGTCGTCTATAAGTTCTCTTATGATGACCTGCCTCGTGGCAGCACCGATTTGGCTAATGTCGAGATTCCGATTGGTGCCGTGATTACGGATGCCTATTGGAAGACGACCACGGTCTTTGCGGGTGGTACTGGCTACGATGTTGGTCTTGAGTCTTCGGCTCAAGCTGCCATCGACGCTGACGGTTTGTGGGATGCTATCGTACTTACCGAAATTGATGCCACCCCTGGCGCAGCCTTGATTTCTGCGTCCGTTCACACGGGCACGAACTCGGGCGTATTGATTGGTCAACACCTCACGGTGGCTGCTCAGTTGATGGTCGTGGCTAACGGCACGTTTACTGCCGGTGAAGCGACTGTGACCATTGAGTACATCGTCTAAGTAACCTCGGGGGAGGGACTGCAAACCTCCCCCATTTTTCCTTAAAGGAATACTATTATGGCTAACCCACTTCCCGAAAAAGCAGTAACCGCTGATGGCAATGGCAACGCGCTCTTGTCAACACAACAGGCAACCATTGCTGATGCAGTTGTCGCTCATTCCATCACCGATGCTGCGGCTCAACTTGACGCAGCTAATGAAACAGAGCTCGAAGGTTTCTTTGACGCCCTTGGTGTAAAAATTAACGCCATCATTGCTGTACTGGACGCCCACGGCTTAACCTCGGACTCTTAAGTTATGGCTATTGAACATGCAGATATTACAGATGCGGAGCGGCATGAGCCCAAGGGGGCCTCCACTGCTGCCGTAAACACCGTTTATCTCTCTGATGGTGCTGGTTCAGGGGCGTGGGCTCTTCCCTCAAGCGTACACGTAGCAGCGGATATTACCTTAGGTAAAACCACCAATAACACTACCGCTACGACCTGTACATCCCTTGACACCTATTATCCTATCGGGGGTACCTGGGCAACGGAAAGTGCATCAGGTATTACAATAGATACTGCCACAGGTAAATTTACCATTGTTACGCCCGGAGACTACCTCTTTGAGGCTACGTTTTCCTGTGTAGGTTCCAGAAATAGTGGTGTGCCTTGTTTCTCTTTCTTGGTAGGAGGTGTGGCTACAGGGGGTCGTATCCGTAGGAAGTTCGGTACGTCAACAGATGTAGGGTCAGCCGCAGTGATGGCCTATCTGCCCAGCTTGGTTGCAACTAACTATATACAGTTAGGAGTACAGTGCATAACATCAGACGGGGCAAACGGGGCAGGCGACACTGTAACCCTTGAAAACGCAAGTATCTACGCTTCTCTCGTGAGGGCTACCTAATGCCTAAAATGACGGTCTTGGAAATGGTGCAAGATATCTTGTCTGACATGGACTCGGATGAGGTGAACTCTATCAGTGATACCGTAGAATCTATGCAAGTTGCACAGGTCATTAAGACGACCTTCTACGAGATTATTGACGGGGTAGATGTATGGCCCCACTTGGAAACTCTGGTGCAACTAGAGGGTCTGGGATTGACTGCTAAGCCTACGCATATGCAGCTTCCTGAAACCCTCTCGTTCATCGAGTGGATTAAGTATAACAAACGTACCGCTACGGACACGAAGGATAAGTACACCACTGTTGCGTATAAGAGTCCTTCTGACTTCATGGATTATTTGAACCTCAGGGATAGCTCTGCATCTACCACAACTGTCGTTACTGACTTTAGCTCTGTGTCTCTCAACATCCGTAATGACTATGCGCCTACTTATTGGACTTCGTTTGATGATGACTACATCGTTTTTGATTCACACGATTCGGCTGTAGATACTACCCTTATCGCCTCTAAGACACAGGCGCATGGGCCTCGGGATGTTTCTCTGACCTTGACAGATGGTGCTGTACCCGACTTACCTTCCAACGCCTTTAGTTACTTGCTTGCGGAGGCTAAGTCTACTTGCTTCAACACCCTCAAACAATCGGCTAATGCCAAGGAAGAACAGAAGTCTAAGCGGCAGCGTTATCGTTTGTCTAATACCAAGCACCGCATTGACCGCTCTATCGAGTTTGCCGGATATGGACGAAGGGGCCGTAAATGACGGTACAGATGAAAGGTGTCCCCAAGGTACCAGTGATTGCCATCAAGCCCAACACCTCTCTTTATCAAGTTTACTTTTCAGAAGGTGGTATTCTGCCAACCTCCCTGAAGGGTCTTTTCACATCAGCTAAAGACGCACAGAAAGCTGTTGACCTGTGGGAATCCAATAAGAAACCTCTTAAGGATAAAAGATAATGCCGTTACAGGGTGGAAGTAAAGAGTACAATACCTTCGTTAAAGGTATCATTACGGAAGCGTCTGCCCTGACGTTCCCCGAGAATGCCTCTAAAGACGAAGATAACTTTGAACTCAACCGTGATGGCTCCCGTCAAAGGCGTCTAGGGTGTGATTACGAAACGTCACATGATTTTATCGACCTTGGACAAACAGCCAGTATAATGTCCCTTGCTTCCATTAGTGAGTTCCGGTGGGACAGTGCAGATAACAACCCTGATTTAAGTATAGGGGTTATTCAAGTATATGACGAGATTTGGTTCGTGGATATGCAGACGGATACTCTCTCCGACAATGTACTTAACAGCGGTGTCTCTTTACAGATAACAGGCGTGGGTAATGACCCCATTCAATTTGACTCCGTTAACGGTATCTTGGTTTGCGTCAACAAGAATGTGAACCCGTTCTACATCAAGTACGATGCAGACATGGACAGTTTTACGTCTACGACTATCACCCTTAAAACCCGTGACTTTTGGGGCATTGAGGATGACTTAGATGTTAACGAGCGTATCGGCACCCTCTCTATCGCGCACAACTACAACTTGCTCAATCAAGGGTGGACGAGTACCAACATATCAACCTTCTATTCACACACGGGTAGCGTATATCCCTCGAATGCCGACATACAGCACTTGGGAAAAGATACGAATGATGATTTCGATGCTGCTCTCCTTAAGAAACAGTATTTCGGTACCAGTGCAGCCCCTAAGGGCTCCTATATCATTGATGTTTTTGCCCGAGGTACCTCCCGCAACACATCTTCAGGACTCGTTACAGAGCTAGAAGATGAGTTAGGGCGTCCGTCTACTATTGCATCGTATGCAGGGCGTATATTCTATGCGGGAATCAACTCAGACCTTACTTTGCCGCAAGAACATTCCCCTAAGTTCAACGGGACAATCTTTTTCTCTACGGTTATCCAGAAAGACCATGATTTTGGCACATGCTACCAAGAGGCTGACCCTACTTCAGAGCATATCTCAGACATTATCGACTCCGATGGTGGCTTTATCGTCATCCCTGAGGCCAGCAACATCCTCCGCTTGGAAACTACTGAGACAAGCCTCGTAGTAATTGCGGAGAACGGTGTGTGGGAGGTCTATGGAGACACAGGGGGCTTTACAGCGACCTCTTATCAGGTTTCCAAGGTAACTAACGTGGGTTGCACGGGTGCTCGGTCCGTGG
>Ga0129324_10002554_pt1 | contig 11114 bp, 18 predicted proteins | sample CPBDNA_7_FD_96879 | JGI IMG/M metagenome (GOLD analysis project Ga0129324, IMG submission 96879) | Freshwater to marine salinity gradient microbial communities from Chesapeake Bay, USA - CPBay_Spr_15_0.2_DNA | ecosystem: Environmental > Aquatic > Marine > Coastal | place: USA: Chesapeake Bay... | reverse complement strand
TTCCACATAATTAATTAGAACTTGCTTATGCCCTTCAAGAGCTTCTTTTCCTCTCTTAATAGCTATATTAGCCCCATTTATGCTATTTCCCCATCTTTTAAATGATTCAGCTCCCTCGGCAGCAGCAGTTCTTAGGGTAGTTTCTAATGGGGTTTCAGTTGATTGGGTTGTGAACTCAGTAATTAAGTCTATACCCTCCTTCATCCAACTATTGAACTTACTGCCTTTTTTTATAGCCCCATCAATAGCACTAACAAGTTTATCAAAAGAAATAGCTAAGGTGTCTTCAATAGTAGATGCCATTCCCGACATCTCTCTATTAGTATCGGAATATTCAAGAGCCAACTTTTTTACTTTTTCTTGCTGCTCTGATAAAATCACCAATGCACCTGCTGCTCTAATCCCAACCAACTCTGTAGCCGTTGCAACCTTGTCAGATGATTGCCTGACCACCTCTAAAGCACCCCCATAGGAAATGCCTTTTTCATTCAGATCAATGTAAATCTTTCTTAAATCCGTACCCGCTTTTGAAGCATCTATATTTGCATCGGTCAATGCACCTAACCTTGCTGTGTTCTGTTCTAAAGTAACACCCATTGCGTTTGCAATAGCACCTGAGTTTGCAGTACCTACAGTAAATTTCTCTAGGGTTAATGATGACTTAGAGAAGGATTCAGCCATTACATTAGCAGCCCTTCCCGATTGGTCAGCCTCTAAGTTAAAACTCCTTAAAGTACCTGCCATTGTCTTTGCAGACTCCCCTAAATCTTCACCAGAGACTAGAGCTAACTCTTGAATTGCTTTAGTAGTTTTTAGTATCTCTTTTGTAGAAAATCCTAACTTAGATAGCTCTAATTGTAGAGTTGAAATCTCACCTGCTGTATAACTTGTAGTTCGACCTAATTCTAATGCGTTTGCAGTTAATGCGCTAAACTCTTTATCAGTTGCACCAGAGATAGCCTTTACTCTAGCCATCTGCAATTCAAATTCTGATAGGTTTCTTAAAACAGCCCCAATTCCTTGTAATATAGCCTGACCAGCAAAGGCAGCAAGCATGGTAGACCGAAGACTAGCTCCAATCTTATTCATACTGCCTTGAAAGCCTGTCATTTTAGCCTTAGCTCTTGCTAGGTCTCTTTCTAGCTTTTCCGTTGTGGCTCTTAACCTTAAGATTAAATCGTTTCCTTCTACAGCCATTACCCTATCTTCTTAAATTCCTTCAATATCTCTGGCTTTAGGTTCTTTGCCATTACTATTAATGCACGTCTACCCTTGTTTAATTTTGCTAGTTTGTAAGGATTATATCCTGTGATACCTCTTACATCCCCATGCTTTCTTCCTCTTTTGTCAGGTCTGTTGCTAGTTTTGTAGTTGCCAAAAAATACAAGGCTTTGATACCCTTTTAATGACCACCATTCTTTTCCTGCACCAGCCGATACAGGTACATCAACACCCTTAGTATAAACATTAACTCCAGGTCTCATTCTAGACTTTGAAGTATTAACCTTTACACTCTTTCTAATGTGACTTATGTAAGGAAATCTACTGCTAGATGGGATAAGTCTTTTAACCTCATCTTTCAGAACATTTCCCCCCTTCCTTGCAACCCTCCTAATAATGTTTTTTTGCCTTGTTTTATGAAAGCCTATGTTATCCAACTTCTTGAACACTTTTTGCATACCTTCTATAAATATCTCAGCCATACTTTTTGGTAACTTTCATTATCATATTAGGTGTCAACTTCTTTTTATCTGTTTTATCAATTGGTAGTTTAACATCCTCTAAGAAAAACGTATCCTTTTTAAGATGTGGTGCTGCTGAATAATAGGCTGATATTCTAACCATTTCCCATTGCTCATCAGTCCTCTTTCTGTACCCTTTGTAAGCTAATTCAATCTCCCTTGGGGTCATCTTCATAAACTCACTTTTTGGAATGGAGAGTACCCCAAGGCCTACCTCATAAAATTCATCCCAACTTAAACTACCGCCTTGGGACTCTCCACTTACTTTTTTTCAGAACTTCCAGTAATCGTAGACATATCATGCCCAAACGCCTCGAATATTTCTACCATATTCTTTGGCGTAATCAATTGCCCTACTTCTTTTAAGGATAACTCAAATTTATCATCTGCTTCCTTAAAACCGATGTAGGCTATATTTCTAGCGTTTGAAATTCCATCACCTTTTATGTCTGTAGCAGACAGGTTGAACATCATCTCATATTCAGCTATAGCATTCATTGTAAAATTGAATTTTCTTGGGGGTAGTGGGGGTAATTCTAGTTGTATCGTTTTCATGTTATGCTTCTGTTCCTAATGTTAATGCTCCTGATCCTCCTAGTGAAAATGTCCATTCAGCCACTCCATCTAGTTCACCAGATTGCTCAATATTTGTAAAATATGCGCTTCCACTTGCCTTAGAATCTCCTGTTACTCCTGTAGTGAAAACCATTGCTACTTGCGTTCCTGCTGCCCATGCTGCCAATGCTTCATCCAACCCTTCTGTAGCTGAATAATCCACGTAGCTAGTCCCTGACGCATTCCAATCTTTAGTTCCTGGGATAAACTCCTTATACCCTCCACTATCTTTATTAGTGCATTCTACCTCTGCTGTATTTACAGTCAAACTAACCGAAGTATTAAGCTCAATAGCCGTACCTCCAATTGTTATACTCATTAATGTTCCATTAAACTTTGCCATCTTCTTCTTTTTTAGCCTTTTCTATAATTTTAATTCCTTCATTCTTTGTTCTTTCAATAGTGTTGCCGTCAGAGTCTAACTCAACTGCATCCCCATTTTTAACATACACCTCACCCAATTCTCTATCAATTGCCACTTCACTTGGCTTATGGGTTTCACCAGATTTAGGGATACCTTTATAAAATTTGGTCTTCCCTTCTCTAATATCTTTCGTCGTTCTTATAAATCTAATTCTCATGGTCTTATGCTTATTAAATATTCATCCGTTCTTGTTATCTGTGGTTTGTTGGCTATCTTGTCTTCTGTCATACCAGAACCTCGCTCATAAGTACACCTAAGAAGTACCTCCCCATCGTATGTACCTGCTGCCACGTAGTCTATTGCGTTTCTAACCGCTACGCCTATTTCATCCGCACCAACTTCCGAACCACTAGTAAATGCCCTATCTGCTACACTTGAAATTACTAGTCTTTCAAAATCTAGATCACTTGCCGTTCTAAATGTATTAGTAGGTATTGAATCTTCTAAATCAACTATTACAAATGGTGTCTTTTGGGTCTGACTAGCATAGTTAGTTCTTACCCTATCCGCACTACCTAGTAAGGCTACCAATGTGGCATCGTTTTTCAATATGTTTACTATAGACCTCAACTCGTTTGATTATCTCTTAATATGGTATCTAGTACCAATAAATTTCTATCTCCTTTGTATTTTCTAACACCTACTATGTGATGATATTCACTATCTACCACATAAGCCATGTTATCTGCTGTAATCGTTCTGCTAGTTGAATTTCTTATCAACCAACTACCCTTTTTCTTTGCCACTTGCTGATCTAACTCATATACCTCTATAGTGTCTGTTTTAAGAGGGTTTAAGTACTTCGATCTAACATTTGAATATAGTATAGCACCAGTTCTTACATCTTCGCCTCTAGCGTCTGTTATAGTCCATTTATAAATAGACCCTGTAACATCAAACATTCTAGCATTTAAGGTTGTTAGACTCATTAGTAATCGTTTATAGTATAGTCAAACTCTAACTTGCTTTTTCTTATTAATGACCAGTAAGGTTTTTCAACATCCGTACCGTCATAAACCGATTGACATTTTAAAAGGACAGCAGTCTTAACCCACCCTACCATGTTAGTATCAGCAGCTCCCATTCCTACAGTATAAACAATAGTCACAGTATCATTTTCAGTAGTAATAGCAGAAGGCCAATTAGTAATAGGTCTTAATCTTGCCACCTCTCCGATGGTTGTTAATGTATAATCTGTATCTTCAACCAAAGCGGTACTAATGCCCGTAGCACTCTCGTATGTAAATGTGTCTATGCTCGTCACTTTCCCCTTTGGTAAAAGAATATCTCCTTTTGGAAACCCATCTAAGGTAACCGTCCAGCCTTGATTAATTAAAGCCCTATCAGTATCCCTTTCAACATCATCAGTACCAGATTTGATGGCTTCGGCTATTACCAAAGCATCTTCACCAGAATCTATTCTAAGATGTTGCTCAACCAAAGCCGTAGAAACGGGATTGCCTGCTGGGTCTGTAGTTCTTTCTAACTTCATTTTGTCGCTTTTTCACCAGTACTTTTAGAAGCTTTTTCTGGCTTTACTTTTTTAGGTTTCTCTTCCTCTACGGCTTCTGCCACAGACTCATGAAACTCTCCTTTTTCAGCTTCTACTTCCTGTCCTTTGTTGAAATAGTAGCGTCTTCCAGACTTGCCTTTGACGCTACCATTAAACTTCATTATAAACTTCATAGCAACCCTTCGGTTTTATACCCTTTAAGGATCAAAGCACCGTAAATTGCTCCTGTAGTAGTGCCTGATACAACCGTAATAACACGTAGGTATTTTTTGTTACCCTTGTATCCGATTCTGTACTTTTGGTCATCATCAGCAGCACCATCAATTACAGGTTCATCATCTCCGAACAAATCCGCATCGGCAACTGCTGCCCATGTTGAGTTGTCATCAGACTCTTGAACTGTAAAGGTATGAATACCGTCTGTCCACGCACCTGCATCAATGATTACTGAAACTGCATGGTAATCAGCAATCTCAAAACTTGCTCCGTTCTCAGATGCAGTTTTAGCAGCCTTTAAAATTGACTGATCTACATCCACATTTGACTTTATATCTATATTCGCCATTTTTCTAAATTTTAATTGTTAATAAATTACGATGCAGCAGTATAAAGTACGGCAAAAGCTCCTTTAGCAGTTCCAGCAGTAGTAGTCGTAAGATTACTTGGCTGAAAATCAAAATGCTGTAAGAATCTCAATGCTTGTGCATCTTGCGTAGCAAGATTTATACTGTTACCATCTTCGTCAGTAATAGTCGCCTCTGTAAGTCTAGTTACACTCATTTGCATTCCTGTTCCGTATGCAAAATAAGAAGGATCAAAATACAATGCAGCAGGTACATTAGCACCATCTGTAATTGGAAATGCCTCACTAAACAATAATGGTCTGCCCCATAAAGTAGGAATACCTCCTGATTTAGCCGGTCCACCATACACATACTGTCCTTGACCGTCTTGCAGATTCAATAAATGCTGCTTCATATCAGGGTGCATCACGTAAACACCTCTTTCTCTTACAGAAGGAGAAACATCAAATTGAACAGCTAGGTAATCATCTGCATCAAGTGTTGCAAATGTCGCATCTCCTGTGTCAGCAGAAGTTTTTCTAACGTAGTTCACGTTTGAATCTGCTGCTAGATTAATGAACCCTTTCAAGTTGTGATAAGTAGAAGTTCCATCAGCGTTAAATGCTGCATTATCTTTAAGATATGCACCTGCTTCTGCTACTTTCTTCATCAAAATAGGAAGGATTTTACTACCTGCTGCTGCTCCAATCTCGTTTGTCCAATCGACAATACAACCCCACTTCAAGGTATCCAAAAGAATACCACCAAAAGTAGTTCCAGAACCACTAATAGCTGATCTTTCGTTTACAGCAGAGAAAGTAGGTCTTCCAATGATTGAAGGAATTTTTTTGCGTTCTCCATTAATCCCAAAGTTTGTAGCATACTGAGGAATAACCCCAAATTGCTGCTCCATATCAAAAATCTCATTTGAGATAGTTGTAGGGATGAAAATACCTCCTTTAGAATCTTTGAAAGTAGAATACCCATCTCTAAGCTCTAAATTGCTATAATGTCCACCTTCTTTCAATGCTCTTTGAGCTATTTTAATAGCTTCGTCATCTTGGATCATGGTAGCACAAAGCATAGACTCTACATGGAAGTTTCTAGCTTCTATAGATTCTTCTTTAGTTTCCTTAATCACTACTTTAGTTTCTGGTGTAAATTTTCTTACCTCCGTGTCATCATCTTTAGATTGCTCTAATTTCAATGATTCCACTTCTTTTAGTCTGTCAATCTTGGCAGCTAATTTTGAACGTGTCTCTTTTAGACCGTCCCACTTTGTTTGCTCATCCGAAGTAAGAATACCATCTCTGTTTTCTACTTCTGTATTTAGCGCAACCTGAGATGCAACCGCTTCTCTTAGTTCTTCTTGCGCTTTTTTCAGTTCGTCTGTCATTTTTCTAAAATTTCTAATTCAATTAATTCTAACCTTCTCAACTCATTAGCCCTCTCAACACTTTGTCGTTCAGCTAACTCGTTTTTTTGTTTTACTTCTTTAAACTTTTCCATGCTACGCATGGCACTTGTTGTATCAGCATAAGCAGGGTTGTCAACTGGCCCCATATCATAAATCTTACTAAAAGATTTAATAGTCCTCAGCATCGAACCATCATTACGTTCTTCCCACTTATCTCCACCTTTTTTGACATCGAAAGCAAAAGAACTTCCGTTGATGTCTTTTCTTTCAACCATCTCATAGATATACTTTCCTGGATAGTCAGTATTAGGCAACTTTATCGAATACCTTACCCCGTCATCATCCACAGAATATCTCATTGTTCCTGTTGTAGTTCGTCCTATAAGGACTTCGTGATTATAGCGTCCCATTATATCACTCATATCGGCATCAATCATGGCACTAGGGTCAACTATTTCCTTGAATCCACCTAAATCTTTACTTTCTCTATTGAAGACTATTGCATATCCCTCTATGTAGTGGCTGCCATCTTCATCCATCCTTATCTCTGGCTTTTCGCCTAAATCTCTTTTATCCATCTTCATCCGTATTTTCTTCCTCCGCATTTACTTTCTCTTGACTATTTAGCATAGCATCTTTCTGAGTTTTTAAAGGCATCATTGCACCTTGTATGTAATAATCAGAACCTAAACCATCCCCTATTGGTGACATATCAATTTGACTTCTGATTTCATCTGCGTTTAAGAATCCTAATGTCCTACCCGTCCTATAGAAATCAGTCCTAGTCTTTAAATCTGCTCTAATGTTACCCCAAACATTAAACACTATCTCGAATGGTTCAGAAGCTCTTTTGTTAGACTCTTTGAATAATTTACAGTCTAACTCTTGCTCCATCATTTCAAAAATGGGGATTAAAGCGTCTTTCGTATAAACAATATCTTGCTGCTCTTGATTTGAGTACTTAATGTTTTCTGTGAATTGTATCTTAGATAATGGGACTCTATAAAAAGAGCAAATCTTTGTATCTGTGTACTGCTTGGTTTCTAAATGTTGCCCTTCGTTAGGTGGTATCATTAAAGGGTTAAACTTTACGTTAGTCCCATTCATGTATGGAATCCCTTTAGGGTCTTCTCCACTCATATGGTTATTCCAACTCTTTATGTTTGCCTCGAATTGTTCACTAGTGGCATCTCCAGACACAAAACCAGGAGGTTTAACACCTATAGCCCTAGTGGAATACCTATCTTGCTTGATTTTGTAGCCCATCAGCTTGATATTCCACATTGCAGGGGAAATACCTACTACACCATCTTCTGTAAATAGTTTGAAATGCAGAATATCTCTTTGGTGGTGTTTAACACCTAAGTACTCATAATAAATAACCCCATCAACTTCATGTATAGATACTTGCCAAGGCATTAACGGAATAAGTTCTATGTCTCCGTTGGGATGTCTAAGTATTCCACTATACCCATTTCCCCACCCCAAAACATGGCTTGTCATTATATATTTCCAATGAAAAGCAGTCATTAGTCTATTAGACTGCTTATTTAAGGCATAGTTTATGGAATTGTTTACTATCTCATTTATTCCATTTCGTTTTTTCTTGACAGGGGATTTAGTCTTAGCTACATCCTGTGAAATGGTGTTTATACAAGCAAAAACCGTATCTAATTGATTTGATTTTCTTTCGTTAATATCTTCTCCTGATTCAGAATCATACTTCCCTCCCATGAACTCGCCAAGTTGTTCAATGGTTGAAAAATTAAATGTCTGACCACGCTCATCATGATTTGGATTCCATAATGAATTTCTTATAACTTGAAGCAGCCCTGGTCTTTCGCTCATAAAATATGATTATGAGCATAAAGTTAAGATGCAACATTGTTGCATTAGTAAATTACATTTACTTTTTTTTAGACACGCTATAAGATACTTTAAAACTATTGAAAGTTGTATAAGGTGGATCGCAATCATGTTTTGCTCTCCATTCATCTACGGCTAGATAATAAACGTCTATTTTCTTTTCAGCTTTAGATAAACTCTCTTCGTAGTAATAGATGAATTTCTCTTGGTTTGTCATCATTAATGTTTGTCTTACTTTCATTGTAGTATTGCGAAATTAAAATTACCAACGGGTTTAGCACCCACTCTTAAATATTCAGCTATAGCAGTTAGTGTAGCTGATACACCATCTATTTTCATATTACTTTTACCCTTACTAGGGATCATGTCACCCTCGTCCCCTACCTTCATTACTACATTCGCCATATTCCAGTATAAGACTTTATTATCCATCAAATCCATTTCGTGCTTTTTTAACCAATTGTACATCTGAGATACAGAGGCACTTAATCCTGTGTATCCTTGTCCAACGGGCATTAAGATTTCTTCATAACCTGCGTGCGCCAAAGACGGCACAATTCCAGCATAAGCAAATCGAGAATCAAAACCAATAGACTTAACATTGTACTTAGAAATTTCATTTATAATATCTTTTGAAATTAAACTATGGTCTGCCACGTTGCCATCTTGTTTAATCATATATCCTTGTTGTACCCATTTTCTATAATCTACATGATCTCTATTGTTAGCTACCTTATCGCTTGGAATCCAATACATCATTTTTACGACATGGATATTATCACGCACATTAGGGAAAAACAAAGCCACCGCATTCAAATCTTCTGCTTTTGCTAAATCAATCCCTAAGAAACAATTCTTACCTATTAGCTCATGATCTTTTATTCCGTGACTATTAGCCTTTACAACATCTGACGTTACCCATGTAGTAGCAGCATCAACCCAAATACCAGAGTTCTTTATCTTAATATTTACCTCTTGTTCTCCAGGATTCTCTTTTGCCTCCTTTATACGGTCTATCAAGTAGTCTTCTAAAGTATCCATGTAATCCATCATAGGATTAGACTTTTTCAACTCTTTGATATTGTCCCAATCAGCTTCGTCATCCAACTCAAAAAGTATCGGAAGAAATCTGTCATTCTCTACAGTACCTTCCAACACCTTTATTGCAGTTGCTCTTAAAACAGAAAAGCATGGTGCATCTTTGTTATGCCCAGGAGATGTGATAATCAAAGCCAAAGGGTTTCTCCTTAAACCCTGTCCAGACTTCATAGTTTCTAAAAGTTTCAAATCCTTTGCCTCATGAAGCTCATCAATGACAGTAGCCGAAGGGTTACCCCCATCTCCAGGGTCTTTAGGCATAGCTTCTATTTTACCAATCCTACCATTACCATCATCATAGTATGCTCCTGTAACTTCTTTCTGCCATGTAAACATGGCTAGCTTTTTCTCTGCAATAAGCTCCTTTAAAACGGGACTAGATTTTACAATGTCCCCTACCATTCTAGTGCAATAAATAGCTTGGTCTCTACTATTAGCACCACACATTATTTCTGGTCTATTGTCTTCTCCTAAGATCAATTCAAATAAAGCATTATTGGCAGCGTAAAAAGTCTTAGCTTGTTTACGAGCCACTTGAATATATGCCTGTTTATATTTTCTAGTTTTGTTTTTCTTGTACCGTAAACAATGAATCTGTTCAATCCAAAAAGCATGAGGCAATGGAAGTTCTACAGGTGCTGAAAGCTCTGGGACATAACAAATCTGCTCAAAGAATACAGACACTTTATGATGCCATCCCAAATCAAAATAAAGATCATCTCTTTTTAAATCATTGATATACCTTTCAGCCTGTTTTATTATAAACTTGGACGCAATTATTTTACCGCTAATTACACCTTTAGCATACTTATAAGATTTCGATTCTTTATAAGATTTAATCATTTACAACCCTGACCTTTTCTACTGAAAGTAACTTTGCTTTTTTAATGATCCTTGTATATACTCCATCAATATTTTCCCAAGACTCTTCTAGTACATCAAAAACAATCCTTATATCATCTTCACCAAAACAATTTGGTACGAACGACTCATTAAAAACATGATCGCCAAAATAATGCTTAAATTTAAGTTCCATCATTACACTATTTCCAAAACTCATACCAATTCTTTTTTTTCAACTGAGCTTCTAATTCAAGATTCTTCATTTTTAATATGTGATTACTTCGTTGAATAGCTTGATTGTCTTCTTTCATTTTATCCAATATCTCATCCCTCTTAATGTAGTAATACGTCGTCTCACCATCATAGATCGGGTACATAACATATCCCATGTCTTTTTCTATTGTTCTTTTGAAATCCCTAAGATCATCTAGTTCTTTAAGGCTTATTGTTACTGTTGCTTCCTTCATGTTACACTTACGTTAGTTAATTGATCTAATGCAGATTGCTTCTTTTCTTTCTTAGCCCAAACCTCCTTTAGCTTTTCCCTATCTTCTGGGCTTAACCCATACTTGCCTGAGTTCTTGGAGATGTAATCTGCTGTTTTTTGGAATACAGTAAACTCTGCCCTTACCTGTGAATAATTAGTGCTAGTACGTTGTGCTACCCCATTCTTATTTAAGAAATCAGCCATGTCATGGTGCATATCAAAGTTTTGTGCCAACACACTCAAACCAAAAGAGTCCGTCGATTGTAAAACCCGTTCGTCAATACACTCTATGATTTGATTGAATATTAATTTGCCTCGTTTGGTGAGGTACTCTTGTGGTGTTATATTTTTCATAATTTTTTATTTAGTGACAAATTTGGAATGTACTTTATTAGGTTGTTACCCACAATTAGCCTTCGCACACTTCCCATCACATATATCCATGCTGTCTATGTGCTTACTGGCTTTTTCGCCTATTGCTTTCTCTGAGGCGTAAGGGCTTTCTGAGTATCTATATGCTATGTCATCTATCTCAATATGCATCCT
>Ga0129324_10002553_pt1 | contig 11116 bp, 10 predicted proteins | sample CPBDNA_7_FD_96879 | JGI IMG/M metagenome (GOLD analysis project Ga0129324, IMG submission 96879) | Freshwater to marine salinity gradient microbial communities from Chesapeake Bay, USA - CPBay_Spr_15_0.2_DNA | ecosystem: Environmental > Aquatic > Marine > Coastal | place: USA: Chesapeake Bay... | reverse complement strand
ATGATTAATAATATTAATAATTATATAAATTTATTCTGGAATAATAAATTATATTAATATAGTTTTAAATTTCAATTTTTATAATTATATATTTGATATAAAATTATAAATAAAAAAATAGTATAGATATGATTAATGTAAAATAAATGCATTCTGTAATACTTCTATTATCAATAAACTGAGTTAAAGATTTATATGTTTTATAAGTTTTATTTCTACATTTTTTATTTTCATCTTCATTAAGATTACTTACTATTCTCTTTAGTATAAAAAAAGTCGCAAATAATGCTAATATAAATAATAATATATAGCTTGAACCAAGTATAGGTATATTTGATAAATATTTATTTATAGGCATAATAATATTAATAACACCTATTATCATTAATAATGAAGTAAGTAATATACCATTGGAAATATATAAACTTTTTGATAAAGGACATTTATTTTCCCCTACAGATGTAATGAATTGTATAAAATATAAACATATTAATGTAAAAAGTATACTAAACAGGATACGTAATATAGTAAATAAATCAAACATAATGTAATATATAGTATTATATTTATTATTAAGAAATATATAAATTATGTAAATTATATATATATTGTAAATTATTTTAAATTTTAAATTTTTTATATTTACAATAAACTAAAAATAAACTAAAATTATCTAAAAATAAACTAAAATTATCTAAAAATAAACTAAAATTATCTAAAAATTATATCATAATTAATAACTTTATATATATTAAACTATAATATATTATACTATAATTAATTATGTGTTATAATAAAGAGATATCTATTTATACTTATATTATAGGTTTAGTATCAAGTTATCTATTACTAAAAAATGATAAACCAACTTTAAAAATAATAGGTTCCTTTTTTTTAGTTGTTATACATATGCAATTAATTGACTTTTTTTTATGGTCTAATAATAAATGTAATAATACAAATATACAAATTAGCACAGTTGGTGCAGTTTTAAATTTTATACAACCAATCGTATTATATTTAGCAATCATATATTACAATAAAAATATAACAAATGAAAATAAAAAAATATTAAATATTATTATTTTAATATATATTGTATGTTTATTGATATATTGTATTAATTTATTTCCATTAGGTTGTTCTGTAGTAACAAAATTATCATATCCATATTTAAACTGGAGTTGGTTTAAAGATAAAATATCTAAATTATTATATATAATATTTCCAATTATATTAATATTATTAATTTATTTTGGATTAGATAAACCATATAATCTATATTTATCTTTAATATGTATAATATCTTTTATTATATCTTTCATTATTTATAAACAAAAAAAAATAATAGGAAGTATGTGGTGTTGGTTTTCTGCACTTATGCCACTTGGAATATTAGTAGTTGATAAGTTTTTTCCAAATTTAAAACAAATAAAAATATAAAAATGTAAACATATAAAATCTAAAAATATATAATATTCAGAAACAAAACAAATCAGATATAAATAATTTCAAACACTTTTAAACAATTCTCTTCAATTCACTAACAAATTGTTGTGTGCCTTCCAATTCATTTTGTATTTTATTTAATACTTTAACTATTTGAGCACATCCAGGTTTAATAATTTCAGTAATCAATGTTTCCATATTATCAGTTTCACCTTGTATAGCAAAGATAATATGTTTTTCTAAAGGGTGAGGTCGCTTATAACCTATAAATTTTAATTTTCTTTGTTCTTTAGGTAATAAATAATCAGCATATAATAAACATAAATGTGTTTGAATAATATTGCCTAATGTATCATCTTCATTTTTAACAATAATATCATAACCTCCACTCAATTGTTCTGATGCTTTAATTGTAATTATATCTTCATCTTTATTAATTAAATGACTTACAAATTTATTAATTTTTTCTTTAAGAATATCAATTGCGCGATGAAATATAATTAATGGAGGAATGACACCAACAGTTTCAAGTTTAAATGTAAAAACATTTGCTTCATCTTTATTATTTTTATAAAAGAAGCGAGCTTTTTCAGTTAAATCAAAACGTCGTGTTAATTGTTCTGTAGTCATTGGTGTGACATTTTCATTTTTAGCATTTTCAAGTTGCTTATCAATGTATTCTTTAAGTCCAATTTGTGCTTTTTCAGGATCAACTGTATTAATATATGCAGCGCAAGCTACAGAACTATAATGCCCGTTTTCTTTGCTATTACTAATACTTGCTTTACCTTCAATATGAAAATTCATAATATCATCTGTTTTCTTTTTAAATGTTTTACCCATTTCATCAACAACCTCCTGTGTTACTGTTTTAGAAGGCACAAAAAATTTAGGTCTCAATTTATTAATAAGTATATAATCACCTGTAATAGGGTCTGGTGGAAAGAAACGATTAACTTCATTACGACTTAAAAACTTATTTGTAGAAATACGTTTAATTTGAAAGTGTTCTGTTGTAATATTCATAATAGAATTTGTATTATTTGATAAATCAATTATAAATAGATAATCGTCAACATCAAATTTATCAATATTTGCTACGTGAATAGGTATCATAGATAAACGATGAAGAACAAATTGATTATGTAAAGGTGTATCATTTACAATGACATTAATTTGACATTCTTTATAAGGTTCAGTACGAAAGCCAACACTTTTAACATCTGCAATCATAATACGTCTAATAGCATTAGCCATAGATATTTGTATATTAGCAACCTCAAACTCTACAAAATAATTATGTTTATCCCAAGATTTAGCATATGGATAACGAAGATTTGTAATATGATTTGGTTTATTATATTTTTGTTTTTCACTTTCAATTGATGCCATTTTAAAGTTGGTAGTTATTACAATATTACTATTTATTATCAATATTTATATTATTAAAATTATGTTTATATTACTATTATTATAGTAAATAGTAATTTTAAATTATAAATTATAAATAATGAAAATATAAATAATTAAATTAAAATAATAAAAATATAAATGATTTAATTATTAATATTAATATTAACATCAATGATATAATTAATATTAAATCAATTTTTTTTTTGTATATAAAACAATGTTAATATAATTAATACAAATATAATTGCAATTATTGGTAATATTACAATTAAATAACGCCATATAGTTAAAAATTTATGTAAATTTTTTTGTTTAGAAACAGCACATTCGCATTTAGTTTCATCTAAATCACCAATATATGTATAAAATGCATATATATTTATTATAGTTAATATAAACATAATGACATTCATATTCATAAGATCAACTTGTTTAATTAGCCCAAATAAAATTAAACTTGTTAATATAATACTAAATATAGTTGTAATTTTTATGTAATTATGTCTCCAATCACGAATACACTTACAACTTTTGTGTTCTAAATTTAAAAGATAATATACGATGCAAATATTTACTATTAATGAGAATATAAAATTTACATAATTAGTAGATTGGTTGACGTCATTAATATTATTTATTGAAGAGGACTTTCTGGAAGAGGACTTTCTGGAAGTAGCCATTTTATATTATTATGGTTTTAATTTTTTTATTATTATATCACAAGATTTTATTTTTTATTTAATTAAAATGTGTATAATTTATTATAATTAAATGTGTATAATTTTTAATATTTCATTCTGTTTAACATATTAAAGAAAACTATATAAATATAAACTATTTAACTTTTAATAATAGTATCCAGAAAGATCATATACAATTATCCAACGCCATTATGTCTCAAGGTCCACAAAAGAATTATCTCTTCTATAGTAATCAATGTCAACATTCAAAAAGACTTTTATTACAAATCCAAAAAACAGCTATTGTAAATAATATGCAAATGGTAAATATTGATAATCCTCAAGTTCAATTGCCTAATTTTGTCCAGTCTGTTCCAACCTTATATTTACCTGGTAAACGTCAAGTCTTAACAGATACTCATTTGTTTCAATGGTTTGATGAAGAATTAAAACAAGAAAGTGAAAATGCAGGTAAAGTGAAAATGTCTGATATTACAGGCGATGATAGTATATTACCATTTCAAATGAGTGAAATGGGTAGCGGTCTTGCTGGAGCTGTTTATTCTTTTATAGAAGAAGAAAAAAATGATTTAATGAACCAAAATTTTTCTTTTCTTCAAGATAGAGATATTAATAAAATGCCAGATTTTACAAGATTTGATGCAGTTACAGGTGGAAGTCAATCATCAGCTGCTGCTGCTGCAGCATCAGGTAAAAAAACTGGAGGTGGAACAAATAATGCTTACGATCAAATGATGAAAGCAAGAGGTAATGATATGCAACAAAAAGGACCACCTCAAACACCTAATTTCAGTTCGCCATTCTAATAAGTTTTGCCAAAACTTAACTAAAAGCTAGAGAGGCTTTAGCCTCTCAGAATTAGAAAAGCAGGATTTTAAAAATCCCGCACGCAAATTTTGGTTAAGTTTTTTTTAAAAACTTAGATGCGTATCAGTTCAACTTTTATTTTCTTCTTTTTTATTAAACTTAAAACTTATTATATTATATATTAAATAATAAATACTTTATTATTCATCTTATAAAAATGGATTATACTTATCTTGATTATTTCAATTATTATCTTAAAGAATATCTTAGTGAGCTGGTGAATACATTTCCAGAGACAAGAGAGCCTATTCTTTCCAATTATCGCCCTCTTTTAGAAGGTTCAAATGATAAAAATGATATTTATGCTAAATGTTATTATACAAAGATTAATAATTTTTTAACACAGATTGCAAAGAAAGATGAAACCTTATTTGAAACTCCAGGTAAAATTTTTATTGAAGGTGTTGATTTTTATGCTATTTGGAACCATACCGATGCTACATCTGAAAATAGAACTGCTATTTGGAAGTATCTCCAGATACTTATGATACTCGGTCGTAAAATTATGCCTAATCATAAAGAAATTGTTGAGATGCTTAATAAAGTTTCCAATGGAGATGTTCATATACCTGCTAAAGTAGAACAAACCCTTGCAAGTGCTAATAAAGATGCTGAAGATATTGACTCAGCACCTGGAGTTTTTGGGTTAGGTGATATTGCTTCAAGCTTAGGTGGTCTTAGTAGTTTAGCAAGTGGTCTTGGTGGTGGAAGCGGTGGTCTTGGAGGATTAGCAAATAGTCTTGGCGGTCTTGGCGGTATTGGTGATCTTATGAACGGTATGAAAGATATGTTTAGCAATCCTGAATTTACAAATGCAATGAGCCAATTAGCCCAACAATTTGTCCCTCAAGCACCTGTTGAAGGTGAAGGTGAAGGTGAAGGTGAAGAAGGACAAACTTCTGAAAGTGATAATGCAGGAGAAGCTAATGAAGAAGCTAACCATAAAAATACAAGTTCTACAGAAGCATCAGAAACTACTCAACCATCATCAAATACACCTCCATCAAATACACCTCCATCAAATACCCCACCTTCTATGTTTAATAATCCATTATTTAGTGAATTGGCATCAGAGATTGGTAACACTTTTGATTTTGCTGAAATGGAAAAAGATGGTAAGCCACAAAATATTGGTGACGCTTTAAGTCGTTTTATGTCTGGAAATAATCCTGCTAAATTAATGGAACTTGTTGGTAAATTTGGTGGTAAATTACAAACTGAAGTAAAAAATGGTAATATTAATTCTGCAGATTTACTTAAACAAACAATGAGTGCTGCAGGAGGACAAAACAATTTTGAAAAAATGATGAATAATCCTCAAGTAAAAAATAAAATGAACCAAATGCAAGGACAAAATGCAACACGTGATAGACTTCGTGCTAAACTTGAAAAGAAAAACGCAGAAAAACAAAATCAATCTTAAGTAATTACAATTTTTTATATTATTTTAATATTAAAATAAAAGTGTATCAAGTGTTTCAAGTGTTTCACGATTACTATAATTAATATGAACTATATTATCTTCTATATTTTCACTATTTTCATTATTTAAAGTATGAAATTCATTACCACTTATACTTTTGTTAATATCAGTAAAACTATAACTATTTTCTAAAAGATTAGCAATTGTAAGTTCTTCTGGTTTTAAAGATAATTTACTATTATTAATTTCATTTTTATTTAAGATTTTCATCTTTTCTAATAATTCAAATTCAATATTTTTATCTAATCCATTATCTGATTTATTCATTTCACCTAATCTATTTAATACACTTTCAATATTTGTAAGTTTATCTATTAATATTTGTTGATTGTCTTCTAATTTATTAATTTTTTTATTTAATGCATCATTAGATATAGTTAATGATTTATCAATATGTTTTAATGATTGATAGATATCTTTAATAAATGTAAATATATTTAAATTATTCATATCTATCTTTACTATTAATTATATTTATTTAGATATTTATATTATAATCTGTGTATCCAGAATACTTTATATATAGTGTCTATATAGTTTCTATATACTTTATATATAATCTTTGTATATTCTATCTGGATACACTTTAAGTTTTAATTTATATTATTATTATTATTATTATTATTATGTATAAAATTAAAAATATATAAATAATTATTAACTAAATAAAATTATTAGAACTTAATTTCATAAAATTACTAATCATAGTGTTTACATTAATTATAATTTTAGTTAATAGTTCAACAATAATAGGATCTCTTTCATATGTTGTGAGTAAATGAGTAATACCTGATAATGATAACTGCATTTTTTCAATTATAGTGTTAAATTTAAGTATAATTGCATCTGGAAGATTAATATTTTTATTTTTATTTTTAGATATACATGATTTTATATAAAGTGAATTATAATATCTTTCAATGTTATCAAATAAATGTGTAATAATGTAAATAGCATCTTGACGCTTTATATTATTATAGTATCTCCAAAGACCTTGAAACATATAAGGTTCATCTGGTATAATAACATTATTACTATCTATATATAATTTATAACCTTCTTTAATATTTGATAAACCTTCTAAATTTTTATAAAAATAATTAATAATTGTTTCTGAATTCAAATCAAGTTCTTTTATCATTTTTAAGTTGTTTTATTTATTTTATTTGTTTTATATTTATTATTTGTATGATTTGTATTATTAAAATTATATAATATAATGTTTTTTAATTTATAATAATATAAAAAATATAAAAAAATTATATAAATTAAAAACTAATTAAAAAAATTATATAAATTAAAAAATATATAAATTAAAAAATATATAAATTAAAAAATTATATAAATTAAAAACTAATTAAAAAGTAAATAAATAATAAACTAAATAATAAAAATGTATATTATATTTGCCTCTCTTATAGTTATAATATTTATTTTTTTTTGGCAAACAATTTATAATGCATTTACTTTTACTATGTCAAATTCATCAAAATCATCAAGTTCATTAATAGGTAATTTGTGGTTTGTATGTTTATTTATAATTAATCTATCTATAGTAAGTTTTATTTATATATTTTATTATTATAAATCGACAACACCAGGGCAAATAGGTTTAGTAGGTCAAAAGGGATATGATGGTTTATCAGGTGAACCGTGTTATATTAAATCACCAAATTGTATAAATAATGAGACATGAATAATATGTAATTATGTAGGAATATCACAACCATAACATACATCAGAAACTAAACTTTTTTTAACTAATCCTGTCAAATCATAATTAGGACAAGAACTTAATACTTTATTAATAGCATTTTCATATTCACTTTTAGTTATAAGATTAGTATCCATCATTTTTTGAGTATTTAGTAATTTAGATACAAGTTCTACTTTTTGAGTTTCAGGTATATCTTTTGATGTTTTTATATATTTAATAAGTTTATTTAATACATCAATTGGAATAGATATATTAGTTTGAATACTATTTTTATCTTTTTCTAAACGTTTCATAACAATATCAATATTACGTTTTTGAGTATCGACATAAGATTGTAATTTATTTTTATTCATTTCTTGATTTACAATATTAGCTTTATCAACATTCATTTGTATATCTTGTGCTCGTTTAGAAAGTCTTGAAATACTATCACTTTGTGATTTTATTTTATCTAAATAAAATATTTCTTCTTGGTCGGCAAATATATTAGGAGAAATATTAAGTTCATTTGAAATTTTTTTATTAATATTATAATAAGTGCGAGCACATTCATCCGCCTTTACTAAATTATCAACAGCAGTGCATTTTTTAACACACGCTACTACTTTAGATACTTTGCCCTCTGGTAATTGATTTTTATTAGTGCTAATAAATGTTCCTATATACGGATTAAAATAGATAGCCCAATATGTATTATTTTTATTATATTCAAATACTTTGTCTGAAGCATTCCAATCTCTTATGTCTTTAACACAATTTTCAGGAACACAACATAAGCCATTACCAGCTCTATCTATAGCTTTAATATCAATTAATTGTTTTTGTATATTGCAAAAAATATGTCCTAATGCTTTATAACCAATAGGGGCAATAGGTTTATATATTTTTAATGGTAAATTTTGTATATTATTACTATTTAAATCACTTTGAAATTTAGCAAAATTAATAATATTTAAAAGTTGATTTTTAATTTGAATATTATAAGTAGTATTGTAATTTACATTATAATTATTTGATGGAATATTTGATACAAAATTATTATCAAAATTTGTAAGTTCTAAATTAGTTATTTTAGTTTTATAAATAATACTATCTTTTGTCTCTGTTTGTTTAGCCCAGTTATATGATAGTTTCCAATCTATAAATGTTTCTATTGTATTAGAAGTTTGTGGAATATCACTAAATGTTTCTGGTATTATAATATTTTTTTCATTATTTAATTTAACAGATGATAATTTATAAGATATTTTCATATTGTGTAATATATTTAAAACTAAACCCGTTAAAGTAGTTGTATTAGCTATAGATGTGAGTATTGCAGTATAATAGGATAACACTTCTGGATTAGTATTAAGTGTAATAGTATTAACATTATCATAAGTAGATAAAAATGATTTACATATTTCTATTTTATCTATAATAGATAATAGTGTATCTTTATTATCAATAAGTTTGAGATAGCTTAAAAAATTTACATTATTATATTGATTATCATAAATATTATTTATATCATTACATAATAATTGTAAATAATTTAAGATATCAATAATAGGAATTAATTCAAAAAGATTATATTCAAATGTATTTATAGTTATATTATCTTCAGTTAATTTTGTAAATAGTGTAGATGATATTTTACTAATAATTTGACTTTTATCTCCAGATTGCGTAGAATCAAGTATAGATGGTATATCAAATAAAATAGAATTACCTGGTTCAGATGATAATAAATTACCATTTACAAATGTATCTATATTAATATTAAATTTACCACTTACTCCTGCAGGCAATATTATAACCGAATTACTGCTTAAATTAAATTTATTTATATTATTATTAACTAAACCTATTATAGAAGTAGTTTTATTATCTACTATTATTTTAAAATTAGCTTCATTTATTAGTTTTTGCGATAAGTTTAAATTTAAAGTGTCTAAATTTGTCTGTATAATAGTATTCATATTTGCAAATGTATTTGCACAATTATTAATATTAGTTGCAATTAAATTCATAGTTGAAATATCATTTATATAACTTTCAAATTCATAATATTTAGTATTTATAAATTCACTACCAAAATTTACAATTAAATCATAATCTTTTGGTGGTTTAATATCACTAACACCTTTTTTTATTAATAAAGTCATTTGAGTTGAATTAGGTGGACTATAATTTGAATTTTGACTAAGGACATCTCCTAATTTACAATATTGTTCATTCTTTATAAATAAATTTGGCTTATACAGAGCAATTTCTTTTGTTTGTTTAATAATAGATTGCATATTATAAATTTTTGTAGTCCATGGTTTAATTATAGTTTTATCAGATATAGTATTATTATCAACTATAACTTGATTAGTTTTAGTTTTAGATAATAAATCTATTGCATCACCTGTATTAATATCATTATTATTACCATTACCATTACTATTATTATAAAAACCTTCTGTATTTTTGTATGAATTTAAGTATCTTTTATATAAAATTCTAATAATAATAATAATAATAATTAAAATACATAACTTTAGTAACAATGTTTTATTATATTTATCCATTTATATATATAGTGTAAAATAATATATTATTGTTCTTTATTAAAAATATATATATTTTTTTCAAAATTATTCTTTAATATATATATATATTTATTTATATTTATATATATTTATATTTATTTATGTATAAAATAAAAAATAAAATGGTCTTAAAAATAAAATGGTATTAAAATAATTAAAAATAAAATAAAATAAAATAAATACTTAACTTAATATATTTTCTATATTTATTATGTATAGTTAAGATTAACATCCATAAATAATTTATTTTTATCTTGTGATTCTAATCTTTGATTTGCTAAATCACGAATAGTTGATGCATCTCCCTTTTGTTTTTGATATTGTAATACTCTAATTTGGTCTGCTGTAGTATTTCTTGTTTTACGTTTATTATCTAAATCTTCAATTACCTTATTTAATTCATCAATTTGTTGTTGTTGATTTTGTAATTTTAATAAATATTGTTTATTACGTTCAAGTCTTATTTTTTCTGATTTAACTTTATCTTGATATTCTAAGTTATCACAAATTTGCTGTGTTTTTGTTTGTTTATCAATTAAAGTATCAATATTGGGACATAAATTAGTGTCTTCTGTATAAGATTGATTTACTATTAAATTTACATTTCTTTTATAATCTGTAATATCATTAGCATCAGGTATTTTAGCATTTATATTTATGCTATTTATATTTAAGGTATATATTTCTGAATTTTGAATAGAAAATATTAGTTGATTTGCAATGATTGGTTCAGTTAGAAATATAAATACATAATTATCATTTAATTTAGTAGCTTCATTACGAACTCTATAATTTTGGTTTATAGTAAAATCATTAGAAGGATATAATGAATTATTATATTTAATACTTATATCAAATGGGCTTTCAGAAGGAATGCCAGAAGAATTTGGTTTTACTGTCTGCAAAATAT
>Ga0129324_10002551_pt1 | contig 11118 bp, 11 predicted proteins | sample CPBDNA_7_FD_96879 | JGI IMG/M metagenome (GOLD analysis project Ga0129324, IMG submission 96879) | Freshwater to marine salinity gradient microbial communities from Chesapeake Bay, USA - CPBay_Spr_15_0.2_DNA | ecosystem: Environmental > Aquatic > Marine > Coastal | place: USA: Chesapeake Bay... | reverse complement strand
CCTTGCGTTTTCGCTATGGAGTCCAAGTCAACTCACTTGGCCTGACTGAAGCACAACCCGAGAACAACATCCAGCGCATCGTTCTCGAAATGCTTGCCGTCACATTGTCAAAATCGGCACGTGCTCGAAGCGTTCAACTCCCAGCATGGAATGAAGCGCTTGGCTTGCCACGACCATGGGACCAACAGTGGTCATTGCGTATGCAGCAGGTGCTTGCATTTGAAACTGACCTTCTTGAGTATGAAGACATCTTTAGTGGTTCACATGTGATTGAGTCACGCACAGCCGAGCTCCGTGATGCTGCATGGCAAGAGATGAATGAAATTCTTGATCTTGGTGGTGCATTTGAAGCAGTTGACTCCTTAAAGGGTCGACTCGTCTCATCAATGGCAGAACGTGCCCGCCGAATTGAGTCAGGTGATCAAGTTGTTGTTGGAGTAAATCGATTTACCGAATCAACCGACTCTCCCCTTAGCGGAGCAGACAATATTTTGGTTGTCGATCATCGTGTTGAACAGCAAATGGTTGATGACGTCGTCGCATGGCGATCACAGCGCAATCAACAGGCAGTCGATACTGCCCTTGCAAAACTTCGCTCTGCAGCCGAATCAGACGCAAACCTCATGGAGCCATCAATTGAACTTTCGATGGCTGGCGGTACAACAGGAGAATGGGGCGACGTGTTGCGCCAAGTCTTTGGCGAATACCGCGCACCAACTGGTGTCGGTGCCGCTGCAGGTCGGCGAACCAGTGAATTGGCAGATGTTGCCCAATTCGTTCGCACCATTCCAGGTGGTCCCCCAAAATTCCTCGTCGCAAAACCCGGACTTGATGGGCACTCAAGCGGTGCAGAACAAATTGCTGTTGCGGCACGCGACTCGGGAATGGAGGTGGTGTATTCCGGTATCCGCCTTACGCCCGCACAAATTGCAGCATCAGCACGCGACGAGGATCCCGATGTCATCGGCTTGTCAATTCTTTCCGGTTCACATCTTCAACTTGTTCCCGACGTGATTGCTCTGCTCGCCCAAGAAGGCGTAAGTGCGCCGGTCATTCTTGGTGGAATCATTCCTGAATCCGATCGGGAAGGATTACTTGCTGCAGGTGTCGCCGCGATTTATACACCGAAAGACTTTGACATCGCACGCATCATGAACGATGTCGCGCACATTGCAGCTCGTTATCGCGCAACTCAGCAGTAAGTATCTATGGCAACATTGTTGTCGGTGATGCAACAGGAATGAATCCGCTTGCGGCAGGCAGCTGTAACACTTGACCAGCATTCACACGATCGGGGTTCGTGATGTTATTCAATGCCATTAACTCGGCCATGTTCAACCCAAAACGTTCTGAAATTCCAAAAATTGAGTCACCAGGCATGACTGTGTAATACACAGGTTCGGTGTACACCGTTGTAGTTGATGCAGGAACAGTTGACTCAATTGTGGTGACAGCAGGTTCTGATTCGGTACCACCTTGACGAGAGAGCAACACTGCCAACAAACCGCTAATCAGTGAAATAGCGAGAAGTGACCATTGGAGTCTTCCTCGCAGATACATCATGTGTATGTTACGCCGAGCAACCTAGCCTTTAGGGCATGCGAGTGCTTGCCGCGGTTGACAAATTTCGAGGTACCGCGACCGCATCGCAAGTTGCTGCCGCGATCGGACATGCGTGTTGGGAAACTGGACATGAGTGCATTGAAGTACCCATCGCCGATGGTGGAGAGGGCACTCTCGACGTGCTCGGTGGACCAAATCGCACCAGTCGTGTCACCAACCCGCTCGGCAAGCCAGTAGACGCACAATGGCGCCTGTCGCGCGATGTTGCTGTGATCGAAATGGCCCGTGCATCAGGACTATCTCTTGTTGGCGGAAAAGCTAAAAACGATGTCATCGCGGCGTCCACGATTGGGACAGGTGAACTTATCGATACTGCACTCAATGACGGTGCAAAACGCATCATCGTGTGTGTTGGCGGATCGGCAACAGTAGATGGCGGACTCGGTGCAGTGCGGGCAATTCGTTCTCCTGCCCGCCTTCATGGCGTGGAGTTTTTCGTTGCCTGTGATGTGCGGACCAGATTTACCGACGCAGCGAGGCTTTTCGGTGCACAAAAAGGGGCATCGCCGGCACACATTGACTTTTTAACTGCACGATTGCATGCACTCGTTCAAACGTATCGTGATGAGTTCGGGGTTGACGTTTCAGATCTGGAAGGTGCTGGAGCAGCAGGTGGTCTTGCAGGCGGGCTCGCCGCGTTAGGAGCAAAACTGGTGCCCGGCTTTGATCTTGTCGCCGACGAAGTTGGTCTTCATGAACTGATCAATATGTGTGATGTGGTCATTACTGGTGAAGGTTTTGTTGACGAGGAAAGTTTTGATGGAAAAGTGGTAGGAGGTGTGCAGCACCTTGCCACTCGCGCCGGAAAACCCGTTGCGGCAATCTGTGGAGACGCACAACCAGAGCAACGATCACGGCTTGAGATCGTCAGCCTGGTGGAAAACTTTGGTGAAGACGCAGCACTCAATCAGACCCTCACCAGTATTGAACGTGCCGCAGCAATGCTGCTCAAAAAATTTGCAAACTAAATCAGCCTGCAGGAAGTGGTTTGCCAGCGATATCGGTTCCCAACATAATCAGGACCGTTGCTTCTCCAACCGCACCCGATTCGGTTGGGATCGGATCAGGCATGGCTGCTGTTGCTACCCCGCCCAGCGTTGTAGCGATGAGCGCAGCAGCGTCTTCGCTACCTGCGATGAAATACACCACTGTTGCAGTTTGCTTTGGTGTAATTTCACTTGAGTTCACTGCAGGCTGCACAATAAACCCGCGACCTTGAAGTTGCGTCGTTAATTCTCCAGCGCTTCCCGAAACCCTTGATGCGTTAGCAACTTGCACCTTAAACGCGGTGAGCTGCAAAGTAGAAGGAGTAACTGTTTCATCTGGCACGGTGTCGGTTGCAATTGTCTCTGTTGGCGCCTCTTCTACCGGCGTGCTCATTGAACCCGAATCACCACCAATATCTCGCAGAATCAGGAAGCCGAGCAATACAGCGACAGCAGCAACAACAACTGACATCGTTGAGTTAAGGCTTGCGCCACGAGAAGAAGGCCCACGACGGGGGCGACGTGCATTTTGACTCATACAGTTACCGTACCCTTCCCAGGTACTCCGAGCGAGTCATGGGCAATTTTCAGAGCCGGGTGTGGGAATTGAACCCACGACCTACCGCTTACAAGGCGGTTGCTCTGCCCCTGAGCTAACCCGGCGTATTCACTAAGCGCCTCAATGATAGGGGCGTTTAACTACTTCGCAGTCCGCGCTCGCACGACCTCATATGTGGCAAGAGCCGCAGCGGCAGAAACGTTGAGCGAAGATAATGCTCCCAGCATCGGAATACTGACCAAAAGATCACAACGTTCGCGGACCAAACGAGATAATCCAGGCCCTTCAGCACCAAGCACCAAACACACTGGTTCACTTGCGAGTGATCCCATCTCAAAAATACTTTTGTCAGCGGCGTCGTGAAGCCCAATAATCCACACTCCAGCATCTTTCAATTGCTTCAGTGCAGTTGGCAGGCCTCCGACAATGCACATTGGCACATATTCTGCGGCTCCCGCTGCCGACTTCGCAGCGGTTGGTGTGATGTGTACCGCACGATGCCGAGGAAGTACGACTGCATCGACTCCGGCACCATCACACGAGCGCAAAATGGCTCCCAGGTTGCCAGGATCAGTTACGCCATCAATCGCTACGAAGAATGGTTTTCGCGAAGGCGTTGCATTTTTCAGAATGTCACCGATTTCCACTTCAGGAATGCCAGCAGCAGTTGCGATGATGCCTTGCGGAGCCTCACTGCGTGCCTCACGCTCGATCTCTTTGCGCGGAACATAGCGAACGGGAACTCGCTGGTCATTTGCTAACTCAATGATGTCATCAATGATGTCGTTCTTGTCGAGATCGTTCGAGATCAATACTTCAAATGCCTTTCGCTTCCGTGCAATCAACAATTCGCGAACTGCTTGGCGACCTTCTACTTGAGAACCGCCAAGGCTGTGCTTGTCGGGCCGAGGTGCGCGCGGGCCATCATGTTCGCGCGGTGCGGGTCTACCTCCGCGATGTTTTTTTGTTCCACGTGGTGCACCACGTGGTGCACCACGTCCGCTTCCCGATCCTCTTGGTTTCATGCCTGCGTCCTTTCAATGACTGCAACTGCCCAGCAGGCAATTCCTTCTTCACGACCTATCGCACCAAGGCCCTCAGCGCGTCGACCTTTTACCGTCACTGGTGCCCCCACCGCATCAGACAACCGTTTTTGCATCACTTCTCGATGTGGAGCAATCTTTGGGCGCTCGCACACAATGCTGCAATCGACATTGCCGATCTCGAATCCTGCGCCACGAACCAACGTGGCGACGTGTTCAAGAAGCATCAGCGAATGTGCTCCTGTCCATTGTGGGTCTGTGTCTGGGAAGTGCATTCCGATGTCGCCCAATGCGGCTGCCCCGAGTAACGCATCGGCTACCGCATGCGCAATGACGTCTGCATCGCTGTGCCCTGCCAATGGTCGTTCATCAGGAAATTGAACGCCACCCAATATGAGTACTCGATCACTTGGTCCTTCAACAAAACGGTGAATGTCGAAACCTTGTCCTACTCGAGTTCGAATTGTCACCACACCCTCCTATGACTCCGTGCGCGTCATTGCACGTGCCCACTCAAGATCTTCTGGAGTTGTGAGTTTGCGATTCATTACTTCTCCCGCAACAACAACTACCTGCTTGCCTAGTTGCTCAACCAGTGTCGCATCATCTGTGCCCTCAGGAGATGATGCATGTGCTGCACGAAGCACATCAGCATTAAATGCTTGTGGGGTTTGCACTGCCACAAGCGTCGAACGATCAAGCGTGCTCACCACAACATTCAAGGCGTTTACTTGTTTGATCGTGTCGGTAACAGCCAATGCTGGAACCGCACCATCAGCACCACGATGCACTTGTGAAATAACTTCGCGATATAAATGTGCGCTCGCGAATGGTCGTGCGGCATCATGAATACAAATGATGGTGGCATCTGCCGGAACTGCCGCCAGCCCTCGGCGCACCGATTCGCTGCGCGTGTCACCCCCGATAACCCCACCCTCGCGGTTTGCGTCGCTAGCAGGAAGCACGACCACCACACCCGCACTCACACCGTGAGCAGTTTCGGTCGACCAATCCAAAACTCGCCTGTCTCCCAACATCGAAAACTGCTTTGGACCACCAAAGCGAGCGCCAGAGCCAGCCGCAACCACGATTGTCCAAACATTTTCAGTGGGCGCGGTTGTCACGTTCATTTAGGGTAGTACCGTCATAGTTCGCATGACACACGAAGAACTTTTGACCAACACAGCCTTTTTTGCGGCAACCCCCGCCAGTGCACTTGCGTTGATTACACAGCATGCTGTTGCACAACAACTGCAACGTGGCGATGTTTTGTTTAATGAAGGCGATGCTCCCGATGCCCTGTTCGTTGTCCTATCTGGTCGAGTTGCAATTGCGATTGGCAATAAGCCTCTTGATAGTCGCGAAAGCATGCTTGCGCTGATGGAGTCGGGTGACTTGTTTGGCGAACTCGGCATGCTCGATGAGGGCCCTCGCAGCGCGATGGCGCGTGCCATTGAACCAAGCTCTGTCCTTCGTATTCCATATGCCCCCGTACTTGAACAAATGCATGCTCATCCAGCATTGCTGTGGGGGGTCATCAAACTGCTTGCAAATCGACTTCGTACTATGGATGAAGTACTCGCAGACAGTGTGTTTCTTGACGTCACGGGTCGCACTGCAAAGCGCCTACTCGAGCTCTCGAGTGGTAACGATGAATTTGTTTTGCCAGTCACTCAAGAGGAACTTGCCGGAATGGTTGGTGCATCACGCGAACGCGTCAACAAGGCAATCGCGAGTTTCATCCGTCTTGGTTGGCTTGAGCAACATGATCGTCGCTACAAAATTTTGATGCGCAATCGAATGGAAATCCGCGCAAGCTAATTATTCTGCCAACAGCCATTCGTAGCTGCGGGCAAATGCATCTTGTGCATCATGCTCGCGGTATGCGGGACGAGAAGCATCATGTGCAAAACCATGAACTGCATTCGGGTATTCACAGACCGTGACGCCACTTTCAAAAAGTTCACGCACATGATCTGGTGGCGTGTACGGATCTTGTGCACCAATAATTGCAAGCACTCGTTCGGGGTGACCCGCATATAGGTACTGCAATGGCTCGCCTTGCGAACTGCTTGCCCACCCTTGCGGAACATAAATCATTCCGTAAAACGAAGAAATTTTTGCAAACCGGTCACTTCGTGCCGACTTAAAGCAATACATGCCTCCCATACAAAAACCCATTAGTCCCACCCTGTCTACTCCGAGGGCATCTGCAGCTTCGCTGAGGTCGCGCAAATGAGCATCATCATCAAGCGAGGCCATTGCAGAGAAGCGTTCGTTGACGTCATCAGAAAGTGAGTGCCCAGGAAACGGTTCGACAGCAATTACTGCCATCTTCCATTGCACAGCGAGGTGTGCAACCAGATCATCAAACAAAGGGCGCAGACCAAAAATATCGGGAGCGATTACCAGTCCCATTGAGGGTTGTTGCACCGATGTATCAATCTCGGCAGGGGTGCCGGAGGGCAAAACAATACGCATCACCTCATATTGACAGGGTTTATCAACGCGGTGAGGTTTTGGGTGATGTAACCGGCGAGAACCACGGTGAGTGCGATCCGAATGATGCTGGTCATGACCACAACAGGACCAACCATCACCCATCCCATTGGAACAGCTCCTCTCGTTCGCAAACTCGTGACCGAATGGGACTCCATTTCAGCCAAGCCTCGCGCGCTCCGAGCCGTAAATCGTTGGGCTCTGCCAGGAGGCCAAGTCCATCATCTCGATGAAGTACTCGTTCGCTCGGGTTACGGTCTCGAACCCCGCAACCAAGCAGGTGACGCCGTTCTGTTTTCATTGGTGCAACGTGCCGCCTCAGACGAACTTGCCGCCCGCATTGTGTTGCAGCGAATACTCCCACCACTGATTGCCATTGCAGGTCGCCGAGGGCAACTGGCATCTGGGGGATTTAACGAAGCGCTCCATGAGACGATCGGGCAAGCATGGATTTTGATCCGTACATATCCCGTAGATCGCAGACCAGCAAAGGTTGCGGCAAACCTGGTGCGTGATACCGAATACTTTGCCTTTGTCCGCGGCTCACGACTGAAGCGTGTTGAGATTGAGCAGTGGGTTGATGACGCAACAGAACGTATCGCGATACCCGAGGAAGAGCCCGATGCTCATTGCGAACTCAACGAACTCATCGAAAAGGCGATTAAGCATGGACTCCACGGTTTTCCGCTGCAACTCATTACGCGTTTAAGCAGTGGCGAAACGATGGAAGAAATTGCTGCAGAGGCAGGCGTTTGTGTGCGAACAGTTCGCACATGGCGACGTAAAGCAATTATCGAGTTGCGTGAACGAATGCAGTACGCGGCGTAAGTTTTGCAGTGCGCAAACGAAGTGAGTTGGTTACAACAAACACGCTTGAAAACGCCATTGCCAGACCTGCCCACATTGGATTCATATATCCAAGTGCGGCTAATGGTATTGCAGCGGCATTGTAAGCAAACGCCCAAAAAACGTTTGCGCTGATGGTGCGAAGAGTGGCTCGTGAGAGCAGAATCGCGTCAGACACAAGGCGAAGATCGCCACTCACAATGGTGAGGTCGCTTGCATTCATTGCAACATCTGTTCCCGTGCCCATCGCAATACCGACATCTGCCTGCGCAAGTGCAGCTGCATCATTTACACCGTCGCCTATCATGGCGACTGCATAACCGCGCTGTTGTAAATCGGCAACAACACGAACCTTTTCTGCTGGCAGTACGCCTGCGATCACGTGCTGCTCATCTGTGTCAATCCCCACAAGTTCGGCTACCGCAACTGCTGTTGCACGGTTGTCGCCGGTGAGCAGTACCGAACGCAAACCAAGGTTCCGTAAATCTGAAATCGCTTCTGCACTGTGTTGCTTTGGCTGATCGGCGATCACGCACACGCCCTTTGCGGCCCCGTCATAGGCGACCAACACTGCCGTGTTTCCCGAATTGCGCGCAGTGTGCAATGCCTCTCCCATTTCTTTTGACACAATCGTGAGTTGCTTTTCAAACAATGGCTCTCCACCAACCATTACTCGTTTTCCGTTCACCACCCCAACCGTGCCCATTCCTGCAATTGATTCAAAGTGCCCGACTGCTGCAAGAGAGCCCAACTCGGTTCGCGCCGCCAATGCAATTGCTTTCGCTACTGGATGCTCACTTGCGTGTTCTAGCGCTCCCGCATAGCCAAGAATTTCAGACCGCTCTACTCCACTTGCGCATATAACGTCAACAAGCTGCATCACTCCTGTGGTGATGGTCCCCGTTTTATCAAACACCACTGTGTCGATTCTGCGAGTGCTTTGCAGCACATCAACGCCCTTAATCACAATGCCCATCTGTGCGGCGCGACCACTTCCCACCATCAAGGCTGTTGGTGTTGCGAGGCCTAACGCACATGGGCACGCAATAATCAACACTGCCACAGCCGCAGTAAAGGCATCAGCAACCCGATCAACATTGTCGCCAACGATGTACCAGCCAGCAAAGGTAAGTAACGAAATCGCAATCACTGTTGGCACAAACACACTGCTGACTCGATCTGCCAAACGTTGAACTGGGGCTTTGGTCGACTGAGCATCGCGCACAAGTTTTGTCATTTGCGCAAACGTTGAATCTGCACCAACTCGACGCGCTTTTACAATGAGGCGTCCCGAAAGGTTGACCGTTGTTCCGGTTACTTTGCTACCGGTTGCAACATCAACGGGAACACTTTCTCCCGTCAACATTGAGGCGTCAATTGTTGATTCGCCTTCTTGCACAATTCCATCGGCGGCAATGATTTCTCCTGGACGGACGACAATCAAATCACCAACTGTGATTAATGCTGCTTCAATCACAACTTCTTCGCCGTCGCGCAACACCGTGGCACTACGTGCACCCAATGCAAGCAACGCACGCAGCGCATCTCCTGCTCGCCGCTTTGCTCGTGCCTCAAAGAAACGACCTGCTAACAAGAACACCGTTACCGCAACTGCAACCTCAAAATACACATGCGGTGCAGATGACATCCCCGACATATCGTGAATTTCAGTAGCTCCGCCCCATAACAAAGCCCACACTGACCAACCGGTTGCGGCAACTATTCCGAGCGAGATCAACGTATCCATCGTGGTGTTGCGATGTTGTGCATTCATTAATGCCGCACGATGAAACGGCCACGCACCCCACGTCACAACTGGAGCCGATAACGCCAATGCGTACCATTGCCAGTTTGTAAATTGCAGTGCCATCACCATGGAAACAACAACAACCGGTACGGCAAGTACAGCTGTAACGATGAGGCGAGTTTTCAACATCGCAACGCGTTCGCGAACCTCGGCATCCAACATGTCTGGCGTGGTCTCTTCCAAGGTTCGAGCGCTGTAGCCAAGACCTTCAATCGTTGAAATGAACGTGGCAGCATCTGCCGATGTCGAATCAAAGGCGATGCGCGCAGACTCAGTCGCAAAGTTGACGGTTGCTTCCACTCCAGGAAGTCCGTTCAGACCCTTTTCGATTGACATCGCGCACGCATTGCACGACATGCCAGAAATTGAAAGATCCAGTTGATTAACTACCGACTCGTCTGTGCTCATTGAGTACAGTCTCGTCGCTCGTGTGCCGCAATGTCAGTGACATTGGACAAATGAGGGTTTTATAGGCGAAAGTCTGGGCCTTGGTCGCCGTATCCGTTGAACGAATCAACAGATGCCATGACCAAGCGGTGTGCGAGTACAAATACACCCGAAGCGATAATGAGGGGAATGAACATGGCACTAGTATCCCATGCTTATCGTGATCAGTGATGGCAGAGCGATATATATCTCTAAATTAGATAACTGTTATCTGCCAATTCAGATTCAACACTTGTGGGTCGCCAGGGGCTCGAACCCTGGACCTGCGGATTAAAAGTCCGTTGCTCTACCAACTGAGCTAGCGACCCGAAACTGCACTTCCTTGATGCACGACAGGCTAGTTCCCCCAGGGCCGAATTCTTCAGTTGTTAGCAAATGATAAGAATCCAAGCGTGGTTTTCACGCTGAGTAACAACAGTGCGTCTGTCTCCGTGGATGAAAGACATGGCGGTCGACTTGCGTCGCTATGCATCCACGGCGAGGAAGTTCTACTCACTGGCAACCCAGACAATTCGGCGCTTACTTGGGGCTGCTATCCAATGGTTCCCTACGCGGGTCGCGTCAGATCTGGCGTTGTGCGGTTCAACAATATTGATTACCAACTACCCCTTAGCCTTCCTCCACACGCAGCTCATGGGACAGTCTTTGCACAATCGTGGAATGTCGTAGATGTAACCGCATCGAGCATTGAACTTTTCACCAATTTGGATTCGCAATGGCCATTTGGTGGTTCAGTTTCTCAACGCATTGAGTTACAAAATGACCTTGTCCGCTTAGAACTAAGCGTTACTGCCGGCGATCATGCAATGCCCGCTCAAGTTGGATGGCATCCATGGTTTTGCAAACCAAGTCGCACATCACTGATTTTTGAATCAATGCTGCAGCGAGATGAACACGGAATCACAACCACGATTCACGAACGAACAGATGCCGTCAACGTTGATGACTGCTTTATCAATCCAACTGCACCACTTTCACTCACAGTCAACGGGGTTGACCTTGTTCTTTCAAGCGACTGTTCCCATTGGGTGGTGTACGACAAGCCATCACATTCAACGTGCGTAGAGCCACAATCGGGGGCCCCAAATGCAATAAATGATTCGCCGGTTATTCTCGGCCCCCGTGAGTCGCTTACCAGGTGGTTCGACATTGCTTGGACTGGCAGACTTATTCATTAGTGGCAGCCAACGACCAACTTCTCCATTTGCACGATGAACGTCTCAGCATTGTCATCAGCACGCGAGGCAATGTTCCCGCGATTGTGTACTGGGGAAGTTTTTTAGGACACAGCCCACTACATCAAAACCT
>Ga0129324_10002548_pt1 | contig 11120 bp, 11 predicted proteins | sample CPBDNA_7_FD_96879 | JGI IMG/M metagenome (GOLD analysis project Ga0129324, IMG submission 96879) | Freshwater to marine salinity gradient microbial communities from Chesapeake Bay, USA - CPBay_Spr_15_0.2_DNA | ecosystem: Environmental > Aquatic > Marine > Coastal | place: USA: Chesapeake Bay... | reverse complement strand
TTTACTCCTGAAATTTTATCTTTGCACTTTCTATTATAACCGCTTACAATTTCCATCCAATGTTTAGATTTATACCTTTCATTGCATTAACCTCATCTTGATAAGTTTTATATTCAACTAAAGGGTTTTTGCATATCCACTTGTTAAATCTTTGTACGTACATTTGTGCAAGGCTTTTATATTTCCCTGCTAAAAATTGCACCTCTTGCTTATCTACAACTTCTTTGCCATCTGCCGAATGTTTATAGATTCCTCCATTGTCAACTAAATAACTGGCAATCTCTATAAATTGTGCAACGCTTTCATTTTTGGTTATAGGTCTAACAAAATCATTATATAATTCTAAATATAAACCAGTTAAAGATTCATCCTCAATATCTGAAATGATTTTATCATATAATTCCGTACCTAATAAAGGTTCAATAGTTGTTAATTGTACATTTGCAATACAAAATACAAATTTATCAATGTCAATATTTCCACTTAATATTGTATTACTAGCGCACTCTTGAGGCGTAACAAATAATAACTCTGCCATTATTGAAACCTTTTATTAGTTGGTAAAAATCCATTATAAGGCATATCAGTTGGTTTCTTTGTGCTTAATGGCTCTGGACTTTCTGGTATTTTAGTTGAAATCCCTAAGCCTTTTAAATCCCTTATAACTTTTTGAGCACGCTCAACTGTAATATTTTTATTGTCCTTTTTTAAATATACTTTTCTTTGCCAAAAATGATGACAATCACCACCGCCTTTGTATTTTAAAATATCATAATAGGTACTTGCACCTTTGGGTCCCCATCCGGGATTCACCGCCATAGTGCTTGCTTTATCAATATCCTCTAGTCTAAAAACTTTCCCAGCACTAATCATTTTTTTACAAAAATCTCGCTCTGGATTTAAAGAACCAGCATATTCAAAACGGACTTTAAAATATTCGTTGTCAATATCGCTTGGAGCCAAAGGCAAATTGTCAGGAACACTTGCAAATTGCAAATCTATTTCTTTTATATGAATACTTTTATCTGTCCATTTTTCAACATCTACAACTTCCCACGCTTCTAAATCAATACTTTCACCACTATTTAAAAAATCCTCTAATTCGTGGTTATGGTTATTCATTTGTACGGATGCTTCTTTTTCCGTTAAAGGTCTGAAATAAAGGTCTAAATTTATTCCGTAAAATACTAAAACCTCTTCAATAGCCTCCAGTAATATTCTCTGTTTTGGAGATATAACTCGCTTCATTAATTGCCCCTCTGCCTCATCCAATTCGTTTGCATTATTTCCTAAACCGCCCTCTGACATAATCCCAAATAATTTTGGAGATACAACTCTGTGAGCTGTCATTATTTGCTGTCTGCTTTCGCCTGTCAAATATTCCCATTGTTTGTGCTGGGCATCATTTACTGGAAATGGTATAATTGTTATCTCGGCATCCCTACCATTGAATGAAATTACAAAATTCATTGCGTTTGGTGAACCTGTTAATTTCTTTTTTATTTTATCTTCAAGTTCATCCTTTTGCTCTGGAGTTAAGGTTCCACCATCTGGAATGTTAATTACATAACCAGCTGACAAACCTTTTTTAATTGAATTAATATAAAAGTTTGCCAATTCCTCCTCCATTTCACAATACGGCAAAGCAGAAAGATAGTCAGGGTCGGAAAAATAATTTTTACCAGCCTTGTAAGGTTTTATACAATAAATTTCTATTGATTCATTTGATGTTCCAAACGATGGAAAATATTCTGGCTTATATTTATTTGTATCTTTCCAATCTTTACAATAAAAATAGCCTTCAATATCTCCGTCTTCATTTTCTAATGCTGGCACCACAAGTTGTTTTGGAATATGATAAATAGAATTTATATCTTTTCCGTCTTTTGTTTTAATAACTTGAAATGAAGCCTCGCCAAATAATTCAAAATCTGATATTATTTTTCTTAATTCTTTTGGATTTAATATTGTCAAAAAATTAATCCACGATGGCATATTTTTATTTCGAGCCATTAATCCGTTGCCATAAATCAAATCAATATAACTTGTAATTATTGCGCTATTTGTAGGTGAACCATTAAAACGGTCAATTACATACTGATAAAAATTATTATTTTTACCATTCAAAACCCAATTTTTAGTTTTATTCTCTTCTAACTTTGGTCTAACGTAATTACTAAGTTGAAGCAATCTAATATCACTCATAATAGTATAAATCTTTTGTTTGTTTAAATTCCTGAGGTGTTTGAGAACTTGCTATTATTTTGCCACGAAACATTATGCCATCACAATCAGTTATTTTTATTTGATATTTATCATTTTCAACAAAATTAAAATCAAAAGAAACGGTTGTAAGTCCATCAACTGTTGAAAATTTACTTTCAACAATAGTTTCTATTTGACTAGCTTCATTATACAATGCTACATCCAAATCAATAGTAGGTTTGTATCTTGCTATAAATGAAATATAATGCTCTAAGTCCGTTGGTGATAACTGTATCATATATATAAAACAAAAAAAACCGCTTTTTGTTATAAAAGCGGTTCAATTAATTAAAAAATATAATTACAATAAAGCTAAAAAAGCAGATGTACTGCCAGAATCCAATTTTGGACTAAGGCTTCCAGTTGTTGAAACTCCAGTTAAAGTATAGCCATTCATTTCTGTTTTGGCTCCACCTGTTGATTGTGCAACTGTAAAATCAATACCATCATCAATTCCTATTGCATGAAAAATACCGTTCCTATCTTTTACAACTGCCATAGGGAAACCATAAGCAAGCAAATTCATTTGGGCAGAAGTTACTGCATCAATTCCTTTTAATACAACTGTAATCGTTTGAGTATTTACTGAAGTTCCTGTATTCCTATCTGATACCAAACTTTCAGCTACATTATTTCCATCACCCTCTAATTCATATTCAAATACAGATGTCAAGGCTGGATTTATGGCACTAACTATGCCATTGGCATAGGTAAATGGGTCTTCAACAAAATTAAAAAGATATAATTTTCCTAGTCCCCCTAAAGATTGTTTGCAAGGCTTAACCCTGCCCGATGTTATATCACAAGCCATAATTTAAGGTTTTATAAAGGGCGTATTTAAACGCCCTTTGTATTAATAATTAGGCTGTTTTGTAAAGTACTATTTCAGCTCCGTACGCATAACCAATCGCCCCTGTAAAAACCACTTTAGTTCTTACTGTTCCAGATAAGTCAGTCTCATCCATGTCTTTGATTTTGATTTCATTATGGTCAGCCAATAAACCAGTTACAAAAGTAACGTTAGACTTCGCATAAGCCACCATAGTGTTTGCATCCAATGCTTTGATTTCGGTTAAAGTATAACCGTTAAAATCAAATTCGCTCGGGTTTGCAAATGTTCCGTTAGCACGTGCAAAAGAACCTTGAATTTTTTTCAACGCTCTTAATACGTTAGTTGAAACTCCTAATACCAAATCAGATGCTCCGATTACTGCATCTGGTACTGCATCAATAAATTTAGCTAATTCCGCTTCTACGTTTGCAGAGGTAATTGCAACTGGAGTAGCAACATCTATAACTGTTGCATCCAAAAGTAACTGAGGAATCAAACCGTTAAAATGTCCTGTTGAATCATCACCAGACCAAATATCCAAATCTACTTTACGAGCAATTTTTTTACCCATGTCTAAAAGTATTGCACCTTGTTCGGTTGCTGGTAAAGAATCGTTATGAGCAGAGAATCCCATCTCTTGAGCAGTCCATAATTGTCTAAAATCCTCTTTGCAGAATTCCGCATCCCATTTAACTTTTTTAGGAGTAATTGAATACTCGCTTAAAGTTACTGAACCAGCTGGAGTAAATCCACAGACGTAATCTACGAATGCATCCGCAGTTTCAATTTTACGCAAATAAGTTGTTGATACAATATTTGGTAATACTGTAACTAAGTTTTCAGAAAGTGTATTACTTTCTTTAATCATTTTGCCAATGTAATCCCCTGCTACATCGCCTACAAAATTGGTTGTAATGTCTAAAGTTGTTGCCATATTTTTTTAGTTGTTATTATTTAATTTGTTTAATAAATCGGAAAATTTTCCTTTTGTTGCCATTTGTACTACCGTACCCTTTACTGGTTTGCTTGCTGGTTGTTTTGATAATTCTAAAAACTCACCTTTTAATTTTTCGTTTTCTGCTTTTAATTCAATAACCGTTTTTTCGATTTCGGAATATTTAATTAAAATACTTTTAATTGCACTTTCAATCTCTTGTGCAATTTGTGCATCGTTTGATACTTTGCCTTCATCGGTTGCTTCAACTTCTGCTGGAGCCTCCTCTGGAGAAACGCCTGGTAATACCTCACCAACAATTCCCTCTTGTGTTACCACTAAAACGGTTCCATCTTCTAAAGGATGTTCACCAACTGGAACTGGCACTCTTGTACCATCCTCTGCTGTAATCCAGCAAGAGATACCCACTTCTAACATTTCTCCTTCAAATTCAATTATTAGACTTCCGTCAGCCAAAGGAATAGAACCAAGTTTTATTTCTTTTTCTTTTGGTGTAAAAGCCAATAATATCTTTTCTAACAAAGAGTTTGTTTTTGCTTGTTCACTCATATTTATATCACTTTTTAAATTTATTTCCTCTAAACTCAGCATTGCATCAATACTGAATCCCTTTATTTTTCCAGTCTTAACGTAGTCATTCCAAACCTCCTCGTTATCAACTTTCATAACTGCCATCCAGCTACCCTTTGGGTAATTAAATCCAAAGTTTGCCGACTTGTCAATTTTCGCATCCTCAACAATCCAACTTTCCGTAAACGTAACGCCCTCTATCTTTTGGCTGTCATTGTGTTCAATCGTACTGTTAGATTGTTTATTATTTTTAAAAAAACCATAGCTTAAATCTTTAATAGTTTCCTCATTAAAAACTATATTAAATTCCTCGCCATTTTGGTTTCTATAAATTGGTTTGTTAGGTTCTAAAACTAATCCCATTAAAATGCGTTGCTCTTTGTCAACTTCTTTTAATTGGATTTCTGTATGTTTATTTAAAGCAATAACCAAACCCTCCATTGCAGGATTTTCAACCAAAGAAATTCCATAAACTCCTTTGTTTAATATTGGATTGTAAATCGCATTATACGTCTTCATATTATTAAAACTAAATTTTTGAATTATTGTTATAAAAACCTACATCACAAACTCGCTCCAGCAATAATATTACGGTCTAACGATTGAGCCGTTGTAACATTATTACTTACTACATACGCTTGTATTGGTCTTTGTTGTTGCCCTAATCCCTCTGCTATTTGATTGCTTCCAGTGCCTTGCACTAAATTAAAAGATGGCGCACTTGGTGCTGAACCGCCTCCAGCTCCTCCAGCGCCAGCGGAAAAACTTGTAGGTGTTTTACTTTCGGACATAATATCTTTAATGGCTTTACCAGCGCCAACTGCCGACAACGCCATTCCTGTTAAAACCTGAGCAGTATTTATACTTACAAATGGTTGTCCACCAGTTAAAGGTGATGCAGAAATTGCTTTTGCATTCGCAACTGTCATTGCCGACAAACTTTTACTACCACTTGATACTTGCTCCCTTACTATTTCTGCAATTTGAATCGCTTTTGAAACCGCACTACCTTTTTTTGCAAGCGCTCCAATAAGATTCATGGTGTTTTCCCTTATTGAAACTTTCATATTTTTTAAAGTTTCCTCTGCAATTTTTTCTTTTTGTATATTTTCAAGTACTTTATCTAATCTCGTATTTTCAGCATCAATTTCTCTTTGATCATCTTCAGCATCCATTTCGGCAATTGCTTTTTGCCCTTCCTCTCTTCTTTTTAAATCTTCATCGTTTAATTTCTTTTCAAGTTCTAATCTTTTTAAACGTCTTTCTTCAGCTAAATCATATTCTTCTTTACGTTTGTTTTCAGCATCTTCTAAACTTTTTTTATATTCTTCATTCGCTTTGGTTGCTTCATCTTCCCTTCTTTTATTTTGGTCATCAATTCTTTGTTTATCAATATCCGCAAGCTCGGCATTTAATTGTCTTGCAAGTGAAACCTGACTTGCACCCTCTTCTTTTACGGCTTCTAAATATCTATTTTTTGCATCAATTTTTTTCTTTGTAAATTCGTCTTGAAAATACCCTTGCTCTGCCATAAATTTTTTATTCATAGCAAGTGATTTATCTGCTTGTTCCGTAAGGTCTGCCATCGCTCTTTCAGCCTCTGAGGTAACCCCAATAAAATCAGTAACCGCATCTACAATGTTTCCAAAGAATTCACCTACGCTTTTAAGTCCCGGTATAAAATTCATTACAGCCGTCTTAACTTTATCAAAGTTAGCAATCAATAAACCAATTCCAATAACAATGGCTCCAATCCCAGTTCCAATTAAAGCAAGTTTAAATATTTTTAAAGCACCTGTACTTGAACCCATAACGGCTGTATATGCTTTCTGTACTGTCATACCTACTTTACTCTCTTTGGCAAATAATGCGCTCGCCTCCACCGCATCTTTAACCGTCATTGCTAAACCGCCTGTGGCATCATTAAGTAACCCCATTGCACCCCCATTATCTAATACAGATTGTTTAGTACTATCCATTGTTTTAGATAGTTCTTTATTTTTATCTTTCAAGCCTTCTGTTTCATCTGATAGTTTTTTGACTTTTTTCAAAGTTTCATCAATTCCCTCAGATTTAGCTTTAACGATTACTTCTTTATCGTATGCCATAGTCTTCTTATTTTTCTAAATGAATGACCTATTTTGTTTTTTCCTTTTGCTATTTCTGTAAATTTACCAGCACCATAAAAATTATTTTTTTGGAGTAGGTCTATTATTTGCACTATCATTGTCCTTTATGAGTTCTAAAAATTACTAATACAATATCATAAATTGATATGTTTCCATTTAAAGGTTTTACCTCAATTATACCTCCATTCGCTATAAATGTAGTTCCAGTAAAATAACTTAAATCTATATCAAATTTTTGCTCCACTCCAGAACCTTTCGAAAAAACAATTGTTTCATTTGAAATTCCATCTAAAGTTCCTCCAATATCAATTGCCACATCTGCAAGTCCGTTTGTTACACTCATAAAAGCCTTAAATCTCAAGGACAAAGTAAATGCATCCCCATTGTTTACCGCTACAAGTTTGTCGGTTGTTTCATTCCAAAAACTACTAACTCCAGTCGGTAATTGAGTTTGTATTTTTGTTACAGTTCCAGTTTGTATTTTTCCAGTTACTCCATTTAAAATAACTAATGGAGAACCACTTGTATAGGTTGCATCCGTAATTTGTTCCCACCCTGTGAACCCACTATATAGTTCATCAAAATTATCATTTATTTTATCCCCTGCTACCCTTAATGAATCCCCAGTTCCATCGTTAGCAATTGTTCCTAATCCTATTGTTTGTTTACTCATTATCGAAAGTTATTAAAGTTGAATCAAATTTATAAATTGTGGAATCCATTGTGATAATTCCAACTTGCTGAAATATTGTAAAATCAATTTCCTGTAAAGAAACATCATCTGTAATTTTAATTATTATATACCTATCTCCAGTAAAGTTTGCATTAACTGTAAAAATTAAATTGGTGCCATTATCTGAAATAGAAACCCAATCAGTACCAAACCCTAAATTAATTTTACTAACAGAATAAGTTGTCATATTTGTAATGAACACGGAATATGTTTGCGCCTCTTTTGTTAAAATTATATTAGTATCATTTGAACTAAATGCATTAAGACTAAAATCAAAAGAATTAATCAAATTTAATTCAGTTTGGCTTGTCACCAAATCGGTTGTCATTTTATCAATCCGATAATTATTACCCTTTATTTGAATTACATCATTTAATTGCAATTTTAATAAAACTAATAACGGCAATTTTTTAGCATTAAATTTAAAACTTCTACGCTTAATATTAAAAATTGCATTTATATAATCTTTATGATAATTGCTATAAATAGTATTTGTAATTAAATTACCATCCCATTCATTAAACTCTTGAGAAAATGTAGTACTGAAATATTGGTCTTCAAATGTATTGGTATGGGAGCAAGTATTAACTAACCCATCATATTTCAATTTGATATCATTTTCTTTTAAAAATGAAAATGCTTTATCCCCAACTACTTGAGGTATATTATAAAATATATGAGGCTTTGGGTTTGTTGGCTCAACATTATCATCAACGATTGCTCCATACATTATTTCAGTATCGTTTCCGTCATTTGTATCTATAATCCTATCATATATAAATTGTTCAAATGGTATTTCAATTGTTAAAGCAGAACCATCTAATGGTATATCATTTTCATCTTTTAAATATGATATCTCATCTCCATATCCTTTGCCTTCTCGTATTTTAAATTGGTTATTTAAAATCGTTGTAGGCTCTTGGAATTTGTAACTAATCTCATTTAATATGCTTCCTCTTTCAACATCATAACTTTCAAAATCAATATAATTTGTCAAATCATAAATATTTCCAGTTTCGTAATATGATTTCAAGGTGTTCACATAAATAGTCCCATCAGCATTCGGTATGACAATCAATTTAAACGTTTGAAATAAACCTTTTAAAAAATCAATTATCTTTATTTTAGGCATATTACTTTTAATAGTAAATTCTGATAAAATTTCCTGCTCGCTTCCAGTAGTATTCCAGCTACCATCTTTCCCAAAATAATCCCTCCTTTGTTGAAATAAAGATGATGTAAATTTAAACTCCGCTGAACTTGAAACGGTATAATATGTTTGATATACCGTTTCTGCTCCGTCTGCGTGCAAACTATTTTTCCATTCGTAGGTGCCTTTTTTTATTATCTCCCCGCTTAATTCAAATGTAGTTCCTAAGTCATCATTATCTTTATAAAATCTAACCGTATATTCTACATTTTCATATCCTGCTGACGGTATTATTTTTAAATATAATTGCCACCATCTACGGGGTCGGTTCTCTGTATCAAATTCTCCAATATCTGTTAAATGATTTACATATACAGATGAGCCCCCATTAAAATCTATTTTTAATTCTTTATTTTTTTTAGAATTATCTGAGTTATTAAGCCATAAATAAAGATTGGTAAATTCTCCACGCCCAAAAAAATCTCTTGAAAATGTAATACCATAATCATTTTCTATTGCTTCAATAATTGACAATAATTTTATCGAGGGTCTTAACTCCGAATATCGAACTCCATTTATTCCGCTTGCAGTATTATAAGCTATGTTTGTTAACTTATCTGTTTGCGTTGTATCGGTTGGGTTACTATTATAATATAATTGCTTTTTTACTAATAAATTATAAATGATTTTGCCATCAAACAAACCATTCATTAACCCTTCGTGGACTGTTGCGCTGTTGTAATCGTGGTCTAATGCCGTAAAATCTAATTGATTTAATTCTTTGGTTCCTAAAATATCCTTTATAGAAATTAAATTTCCAGAAAAATTAATACTATAACTTGATGGGTTACCTTGTTTTACACTAACTTTTTGAAGCAACCATTTGCCCTTTCTAAATGGCATTCCATCCAATTCAATACGCCCATCAATTTTAATACGAGCATCAAATGTATTATCAATATTGGCTTCGTAATAATGCTTAAATAAATTATTATTATTTGCCGTTGCTGGTACTGTAAAACTCTTCGTGTAATCGGTTGTATTTTTGGTTATGTCTTCAATATCCAAAACGCTGGATGTTATAGATATGCTTTCATCTTTGAATAAATCAACCTTAAAATCCCCGATGTAAATTTTTACTACCATTAGATATTATTGATTTCATTAAAGGCATAATCAAACTCAACTTCATAATTAATTAATCTGTCTTTTTGCCTTGATTTATATTCTAAACTTTTACTGGCTACATTTAAAGGAATGTAAACATCATCTTGTAATTGCCATACCCTTTCACTCAAAAATAATTGCCTAAATGTTTCATTTAATTCCTCTTTTACAAATCCGCTATTTACTTTAAACTTTGAACGCCCCTGAACATTGTATTTTATAAATTGGTGATATCCTGATAATGGTTGCCCTTGTTCTCCCTCATATTCCTCATTTGAAGTTGACAAACTTTCTGTCTTTGATTTAAAGAAAGTTACAATTTGCACCCCCCCCTCTTTATTTTGAAATGCTATATCAATAGGGGTATAGCGACATTCGTCATTTATTAGTAATGTAGTTGTAATTCCATTAAATAATATTTCAATAATTGAATCGGTACTGGCTTGCCCAGCATTTACAAATATGTTCTGTATTAATTCTGAACTTGCAGTACTTGCAGAAATAGTGCCACTAAAATTAAGAATATTATCAGGGTATGAAATAACGGTTACTGGATATGTAGATACCTCATCTGCCAATATTGGCAAATTAAACATTCCAGTCCTATTAATTTTAAACTCATCCCCACTTAATAAAATTCTATTTGTTGGCGCACCAGTATTTTCACCATCCATTCCATACGCATATCCTTTAACCATTAATTGAACTAACGGTAATTGTGGTACATTATAATCAAATATGTTAGCCGTATTATAAATTACTTGTGTCTTAACCCACCTTTGATTTGAAGCATCATATAAGCCTGTTAATAACATTGAAGCTGGTCTAAAATCTACAAAGTCATTAACCAAACGTGCTATATTTATTTTGTCATTTCCGCTGGAGGTTGTTAGATTGCTTTTACTAATTTCATAATATGGTGCTATTGGCACGCTTGCCTTTAAGCCATCCCAAATGAATATTTGTAATTTATAAGACGTGCAAACGGCACCTGTTAAAGGACTTATCCAAGGTATTGTTATATAGTTTGGTGATAGTGATTTTATCATTTTAATATTACTTTTAATTGTTGGTCAACCTCTAATTCAAAGGCTTTATAAATATCCTCTGGCAATCTTTGGAATGCTTGTTCAAATGGCTTTGTAAAAAAGTTTGTAGTTGCAAGTCCTTTATTCCAAATGCTTCTTATTATTAAAAAACTTGTACTCTCATAACTCAAAAACCTGCCTGTCTTTTTATCAGTAAACTGAAAACGTTTTCTTTTTACCCACCCTTTTATTCCACTTGTTAAACCTCCACTCCTACCAGTTCCTGTTCCA
>Ga0129324_10002546_pt1 | contig 11122 bp, 10 predicted proteins | sample CPBDNA_7_FD_96879 | JGI IMG/M metagenome (GOLD analysis project Ga0129324, IMG submission 96879) | Freshwater to marine salinity gradient microbial communities from Chesapeake Bay, USA - CPBay_Spr_15_0.2_DNA | ecosystem: Environmental > Aquatic > Marine > Coastal | place: USA: Chesapeake Bay... | reverse complement strand
ATATTTACAAATAATATAAATCATAAAATTCTTATAAAAAAAAAAAAAAAATTCATTAGCAGGTTTGATAAAAAAAAAATTAATAATAATAAAAATTATATTTTTTTAAAAAGAAAAGGATATTTTATAAAAAAAAATTTTATAAATGACACCACATTAAAAAAAATTAGAAATCATTTGAATAGCCAGCTAGGTTATTATAGGTCTGAAAATTTAGTTAATATAAAACCTAAACTTAAAAATTTAAATATTTCAAAACCAGAGGCGGTCGCATTTCATTATCAGGTATCTACAATTTTAAGTTGTAAAGAAATTCAAAACCTTCTAATTAATAAAGAAATTTTAGAATTTGTTCAGTATTACCTTGGATCCCTTCCAATTATTGATCTTGTGGATTGCTGGTGGAGTTTTCCTACAATTAAACCAGATAAAGAAGTAGCTCAAATGTGGCATTTTGATATGGATCGTCCCAGATGGATTAAAGTTTTTATTTTTTTAGATGATTGTAAAATTAATAATGGACCTCATTGTTTTATAGAAGGATCACATAAAAATAATAAATTGCCTTATATAATTAGAAAAAATGGATATAAAAGACTGGATGATTGGATAGTTATGAAATATTTTAAGAATAAAATAAAGATTTTTACAGCAAATAAAAAAACAATATTATTTGAGGACACGAGAGGACTGCACAAAGGACAGAGAGTGCAATCTGGAAAAAGGTTAGTATTACAATTTCAATATTCTTCATCGTTATTTGGTGCAGATACTAAAAAAATCAAATTTCCAAAAAATACAAGTAAGCTTTTTCAAAATTTTGCATTAAATAACAAGTCCATGTTTTCTAATTTTGTTAAAAATGATTATTAAATTAATAAAAAAAATTCCTTTTATAAGAAATGTAATAGGATTAATTTATCCAATTTTTTTTCCAGTAATAAGTTTTTTAGCAATAATTTCGACTAAGATTAACACTTTTCTATACTTTATATTAATGAAGATGGATTGGAGTAAATTGCCACAAACAGAGTGGATGGACCACGATCAAGACCAATTTTATCAATATAATAGTAATGGAAGTTTTTATCACCTAGAAAGAGGGATAATACCAAGAGTAATTGTTTCTAATTTTTTTTTTGATAAAAACCAATACTTAAATTTAAAGGTAAGGAAAAATCTAAATATACTAGATCTATGCTCAGGTGATAGCTATATATCACAAAAGTTTTTTTTTGATTGTGCCAAAAAAATTGTTTCAGTTGACCTAGACCCTAGTGCTTTGCTACGAGGGAAAAAAAGAAAAAGTTTAAACAAATATATGGACTTTGAACATATTTTTTTAGAAGCTGACATTGAAAAGGAGAGTTTAGAAAGCCTTTTAATAAAAAACAATCTAGATATAAAATTTGATTTAGTATTATTTAATGCTGCTATTGAGCATTTTAAAAAAGATGAACTTGACATGATATTCAAATCACTCAAAGAAGTAATGAAGGAAAAGAGCTTAATTTTTGGGTATACAATAGTTGAAGATGAAAATAACCCAACATATTTAGAAGATCATCATGAGATGTTTTTTAAAAATAAAGAAGAATTGGAAGATATTTTTAAAACTTATTTTTCTAATACCAAATCATATCAAACTCTAGTAAATGGAAGGTGGAATATTTATTGTTCTGCTAGCAATAATAAAATCCCATACTTATAAATTTTTGTGCCAAAAATACATAATTTTTATAGAATAATTAAATCATATTTGGCAACTTTTATATTTCAGAGATCTATTTTAAGAAAAATTATTTACTCAAATAGACCTCAAGAAGGTGAAGATATTATCATTAAAAGAATCTTAAATTATAAAAAAGGACTATTTGTAGATATTGGAGCACATCATCCTATAAAATATTCAAATACATATGAATTGTATGAAGATGGATGGAATGGAATAAATATTGAGCCCAATTTAAAAAACTTTAAAATAATAACAAAATATAGAAAAAGAGACGTTAATATCAATTGTGCTATTTCAAACAAAAAAAAATTAAACTATTACATATTTAAAGAATCTGCCTTGAACACTACATCAGAAAAAATTGTAAAATTAAGAAAAAGACAGAATTTTAATTATATAAGCAAAATAAACATAAGATGTAGTACTTTAAATAATATTTTTAAAAAACATTTAAAAAATAGAGAGATAGATCTTTTGAATATTGATATTGAGGGGAGCGAGTACGAGGCACTAATAACAAATGATTGGAAAAAATACAGACCTAAAATGATAATATGTGAAGCTTTAGAAAGTAGTATTGATACAGCTTCAAAAAATAAAATTACAAAATTATTAAAGAGAAATGGATATATTTTCTTTTCTAAATTATATCATAATATTATTTTTTTAAGAAAAGATTTTTTTAAAGAAACATTTTAATACTCTAAGTGTTACATTATTACCTAATGCCAGCAAGATATATTTACTTTCAAATAAAATTTCTGTTAAAAACAAGATTAAAATAGAATTAAATTTTATCTTTTAACTAAAATAAAAATGCTTTAAATAATTTGTTATGAATTCACCCATCATCATTTTTACTTACAATAGAATCAAACACTTACAAACTCTTTTGGAATCCTTAAAAAAAAATAAAAGCTTTGAAACTAGTAAGGTAATTGTGTTTTCTGACTCACAAAAAGATGAAAATGAAAAAATTAATATTAAAAAAATTAGAGATCATCTAAAAAAAAACCTAATTTCAAAAAATACAGAAATAATAGAAAGAAATAGCAACTTGGGATTATCTAAAAATATTATAAGTGGATTAAATGAAACTTTCAATATTTATGATAGAGCAATTATTTTAGAGGATGATTTAGAATTAAGCCCGTATTTTTTGGAATATATGAATAATGGACTTAATCATTTTTCTAATTTTAAAAATGTAGCGAGCATAAGTGGATATATGTATCCTGTTAATCCAAAAAAATTTTCTAATGATTATTTTTTTTTAAAATTAATAGAATCATGGGGGTGGGCTACTTGGAAAAACTCATGGAAAAATTTTGAACCTGATAGTTTAAAATTAAAGAATGAAATTTGTAAAAAAAATCTACTCAAAGAGTTTGATTTAGATAGTGGAGTTTCTTACTACAAAATGTTAAAAGATAATATTGAAGGAAAAAACGATTCATGGGCAATAAGATGGTATGCATCGACTTTTCTTAAAAATATGCTTACATTATTTCCTAATAAATCTTATGTCAGAAATTTAGGAATGGATAACACTGGTGAAAATTGTAATTACACTAATATTTATGATACTGAACTTAATCAAAAATTTGAAAAAAATATAAAAATTGATTACTTGGAAGTATTATCTGATAAAAAAGTTATAAAAAAATTTTTTAAATATTCAAAGTATCAAAGATACTTAGAGTTTCTAACTAATCCAAAAAAATATCAAAAACATATAAAAAAAACCTTTAAAAAAGTTTATTTTTCTTTTTGATTTTATCTATTTATAAATATTTATGAAAAAAATTATAAAAATTCCAACTTTTTCTAATTCAAGGGGCTCGTTATCCGTTATAGAGAAGTTATTAAATTTCTCTATAAAAAGGGTTTATTTTTTACACAATTTAAATTTAAAAAAAAGTAGAGGCAAACATAAACACAAAAAAAATATTCAATTTTTAGTATGTTTAAATGGAAAAATTCAAATCGATATCAAAAATAAAAAAGAAAATTTTTATAAAAAGTTTACTTTAAGTTCACCTAAAAAGGGTATTTTATTATTACCAGAAGACTGGCATGAAATTATTCCAAAAACAAAAAAAGCTGTTGTTATTGTTTTGGCTTCTGAGTACTATAGTGAAAAAGATTACATAAGAGACTTCTAAATGATTTATTTTGAAAATTTAAACAAAACAAACTCACTATTTATAAAAAATTTTAAGAAAAATTATGATATGTTTATTCAAAGAGGGCAATATATTTTGGGAAAAAATGTTTTAAATTTTGAAAAAAATTTTGCCAAATATATTGGTACAAAATATTGTATTGGAGTTGGTAACGGTCTTGATGCACTTACGATGGCTTTGAAAGCTTTAGATTTACCAAAAAATAGTGAAGTTATTGTAGCATCCAATGCTTATATAGCTTCAGTTATTTCGATCATAAATGCAAATCTTAAACCAATTTTATGTGAGCCAGATATAAGCAGTTACAATATCAACACTAATGTATTAAAAAAAAAAATTACAAAAAATACAAAAGCAATCATGGCTGTCCACATGTATGGTAAGCCTTGTAATATGAGAGAAATAAAAAAAATATGCAATCAATCAAATATTTTTTTAATAGAGGATTGTTCCCAGGCGCATGGAGCTACCTTTGAAAATTTTTTTTTAGGTACATTTGGTGATTTAAGTTGTTTTAGTTTTTATCCAACGAAAAATTTAGGATGCTTAGGGGATGGTGGCGCCATTCTAACTAACAGCAACTTATTAGATAAGAAACTAAGGGGAATGAGAAATTATGGATCAATAAGGAAATATTATAATGATATTTTTGGTCAAAATAGTAGATTAGATGAATTCCAGGCTTGTTTTTTAAATGTCAAATTAAAAAGTTTAGATAAAATAAATAATCACAAAATTAGAATTGCTAAATTATATGACAAATATTTAAATGCAAAATTTATCAAACCAGTGATTAATAAATATGAAAAACATGTTTTTCATATTTATAATATAAGACACCCTAAGAGAGATATTCTAAGAAAATATTTAAAAAAAAATAAAATTCAAACAGAGATCCATTATCCAGTTCAACCAAGTGAGCAAAAAGCTTATAAAAACATGTTTAAAGTAAAATGTTTAGTTTCTAAAGAAATACATGAAACCACCCTTAGTTTACCGATTTCGTATTCACATAAAAAAAGTGAAATTTTAAAGATAATACAAACTTTGAATAATTTTAAATTATGAAAGGAATAATTTTATCTGGAGGTCTTGGCACAAGGTTGTATCCAACAACTTTTGTTATATCGAAGCAGTTATTGCCGATATTCAATAAACCAATGATTTATTATTCTTTGTCCACATTGATGATGGCAAATATTAGAGAAATTTTATTAATCACTAAGGCAGAAGATCTAAAAAATTATAAAAAATTATTTGGTGACGGATCACGAATGGGAATGAAGATAACCTATGCAATACAAAAAAAACCAAGAGGATTAGTAGATGCTTTTCATATAGGCGCTAAATTTGTTGGGAAAGAGGATGTGTGTTTAATTTTAGGAGATAATATTTTTTACGGAGATGGATTTTCAAATTTACTAATTGAGTCAAAAAAAATTGTTCAATCAAAAAAAAATGCAGTTATATTTACATTTCCAGTAAAAAACCCTTCCGATTATGGTATTGCAAACATTGTAAATAATAAATTAGTTTCTTTAGTGGAAAAACCAAAAAAAACTAATAGTAAAAATGCTGTAGTAGGTCTTTATTTCTATCCAAATTCTGTAATTCAATTCGCAAAAAAAGTAAAACCATCTAAAAGAAGAGAATTAGAAATAACCGATTTAAATAAAATATATATAAAATTAAAAAAAATTGAAGCAATACAAATGGGCCGAGGTTATACATGGTTTGACGCTGGTTCAGTAGAAAGACTACATGAAGTAAGTCAATTTATTAAATCTATAGAAAATAGAATGGGTTATAAAATTGGATGTATTGAGGAAATTGCCCTAAATAATAAGTGGATTACAAAAAACGAGCTAAAAAAAACAGAAATATTTTCTTGTAGTTCAGAGTATGCACTTTATGTCAAATCTTTAACTAAATGAAAAACATTATTGTTACAGGGGGTGCCGGATTTATTGGATCAAACTTTATTTTACAAAATATTAATAAATATAAGATTATTAATATTGACACATTAACTTATGCCTCAAATCAAAATTATTTGAAAAGTATTTCTAAGTCAAAAAATTACAAATTTTATAAAATAAATATCTTAGATACAATAAAAATTATCAATTTAATAAAAAAATTCAAACCAATATATATATTTAATTTTGCAGCAGAATCGCATGTAGACAACTCCATTAAAAATTCTGACAAGTTTATTGATACTAATATTTTGGGCACACACTCTTTACTGAAAGCAGTGTTGCGTAGTAGAAAAAATTTAAGTACAAACTTTAAGTTTATCCAAATATCTACAGATGAAGTATTTGGTGATGTTAAAAAAAATTATCTGAGCAAAGAGGGTGATAGATATAACCCTAGCTCACCATATTCAGCAAGCAAAGCTGCCTCAGATCATTTAGTTTCATCATGGGGCAGAACATATAATATTAAGTATAATATCACATATAGTAGTAATAATTTTGGACTTAATCAGAATAGGGAAAAGTTTATTCCAGTAGTTATTAATTCAATTATTAAAAATAAAAAAATTCCCATTTACGGAGATGGAAAACAAAAAAGAGACTGGATATATGTAGAAGATAATACTAATGGCATCATTAAAGTAGCAAACTATGGTAGAATTAATGAACACTATAATATAGGATCGAACTATTCATTAACCAATATTGAATTAGTAAAAAAAATATGCAATATATTTATTAAAGAATTCCATTATAGTAATAAAATCCTTAATTTAATAAAACATGTAAAAGATAGACCTGGTCATGATAGAAATTATGGCCTTGATGCAAAAAAACTTAGAAGGTTAAATTGGAAATGTAATTCTGACTTTAATCTTAGTATGAAAAAAACAATTAAATGGTATTTAAAATAGCAAATGATAAATTTTTGTACTTACTTTGATAAAAATTACCTCGCAAAATTTCTTAACCTAAAATCTTCTTTGGAGAGCTTTAACTTTAAGTATACTTTTTATATTCTTTGCTTAGATGATTTTTCTGTCAACTTTTTTAAAAAAAATAGTTTTAACAATGTAATAATTATTACACTTAATGAAATTGAGAACGAGTATAAAGAGCTTCTAGATGCAAAACAAAATAGGGAAATAATAGAATATTATTTTACTTTAAGTCCTTTTTTACCATTATATATTTTTGAAAAAAAAGGTATTAAGCAAATTTCTTATTTAGATAGTGATTTTTATTTTTTTCAAAGTCCTAAAAAAATAATTAGTGAAAATTTAGACTCTAGTATAACACTTATTCAACAAAATGTTGATGAGAGATATGGTAAATACAATGTCGGATGGATAAATTTTAATTTTGAATTCGATGAAACAATAAATATTGTCAATGAATGGTCCAACCAATGCTTAAATTATTGTTCAGATATCCCAAAACATAATTCCTATGCCGATCAAAAATATCTCGATACATGGATCACAAAATTAAAATATTGCAGGGTTTTTCAACCAGAGTATACATGCTTATCTCCATGGGACTCTAATATAGCAATAGACATAAATATAAAATCTATGATTTCATTTCATTATCACGGTCTTGAATTATACGAGAATTATTTTTCATCAGGTTTTTATAATTATAACAAAAATATTAATCAAAAAATTATGAAAGAAATTTATCATCCTTATATTGAAAATCTTATATCTATAAAAAAAAAATATAATTTAAAAACTTCATCAATCAGACATCATAGAAGGAAAGTACTTTCCAAGTTTTATATTGCAATAAGGATTATTAAATCTAATGTTAAGAGGATTTATTACAATGATTACCACTCGTATAAAACATGATAATCCTAGGTATAAATTATAAACATGGAGATGCATCAGCCTGCTTAATTAAAGATGGAAAGTTACTTAGCGCTACAGAAGAAGAAAGATTCACAAAAATTAAAAATTACTCATACTTTCCAATTAATTCGATTAAATATTGTTTATCAGAAAATAATATATCAATTGATGAGATAAATTATATTACTGTAAATTCAAATCAAACATATAATTTTTTGGCAAAGATTATATTTGCACTGAAAAATTTATATAATATTAATATTTTTTTTTACTTTTCTTCTTTTTTGAACAATGAAAAAAAAATAACAGCTTTATTTAAATTATATTTCGATCAAAATATAAGTGATAAAATAATAAACATACCCCACCACTTGGCACATGCTTATTCAACATTATTTTTTTTAGAAGACACAAAAAATTCTTTGGTCTTTTCTTTTGATGGATCAGGTGATTTTTCAACAATAGAACTTTACTTAGTAAAGCAAAAAAAACTAAAATTATTGGAAAAAAATTATTTTCCACATTCCTTAGGTTTTTATTATATGGCATTTACTCAATATTTAGGATTCAATAATTATGGAGACGAATATAAAGTAATGGGATTATCTGGAACAGGCTCCCCAATTTATGCAGATATGATTAAAAAACTTTTAATAAAAAGTCAATATCCATTTAGGCTAAATCTAAAATATTTTAATCTTCCAAAAGTTACATATATAAAACATCAACCTAATGTTAATAAATTATTTAATAAACTTTTTATTGAGACGTTTGGTAAGCCAAGAATAAATAATGAAGAAAATATAGAAAAAATCTATAGAGATTATGCTGCATCAATGCAAAAAGTTTTTGAAGATGTGGTTTTTGCTTATTTATATAAATTTCAAAAAAAATACAATTCTAAAAAACTTTATTTAACTGGCGGATGTGCCTTAAATAGTGTGTTAGTTGGAAAAATAGTGGAATCTAAATTATTCGATGAAGTTGATGTTGGGCCCAACCCTGGAGATGCTGGTGGTGCTTTAGGATCTGCATTTTGTCATTTAGCTGAAAGTAATTTAAAAATTGCTAATAAACATAATATTCCATATTCAGGACCCTCTTATAAAAATAGTTTTATTAAAAATTATATAATTGATAAAATTATTAATGATAAAAAATTCAAAGTTAGTTTTTATGAAAAAGATGAAGATTTAACTTTAAATGCTGCAAAAATAATAAAAAAACAAAAGATAATTTTTTGGTATCAAGATGCTATGGAGTGGGGTCCAAGAGCCCTTGGTAATAGAAGTATATTAGCTGATCCAGCAGAAGCTCACATCAAAAATATTATAAACTCATTAATTAAAAAAAGAGAGTTATTCAGACCTTTTGCACCAGTGGTACTAAAGAATTATGCAAATGATTACTTCCATATGCATGGACAGGATAGCAAATATATGAATATTGTTTTTAAAGCTAAAGATACTACCGTTCAAAAATTTCCAGGTATTATTCATGAAGATGGTACCTCACGTGTTCAAACCATAGAGGTTACTGATAATAGAAAACTTTATAATTTATTAACTGAATACAATAAAATAACTGGGTGTCCTATGTTAATAAATACTTCATTAAATATACAAGGCCCTATGGCCATGAATCCTATAGATGCATTTAATTTTTTTTTAGATACAGATCTAAAAAGTATAATTTTAAATAACTGGTTAATAGAGTTGAATCAGTAAGATAAAAAACTTAATTATTTTTTACCTTATATAGATAAAGAATTAAAAAAATATAAGCTAAAATAAAAGCTAAGATTATTTGATAGGAAGGAATTTTAGTAAATAAATTAACAAAAATAGGAAATAAAACTAAAGTTAAAAATATTATTATAACTTTATTTAATTTTAAAGGTTTGTCTAAAAGCAAATAATGAAGATGTATTCTATCAGGAGTAAAGGGATTCTTATTTTTTAAAAAACGCTGTATAAAGACTCTAAGCATATCAATGCCAGGTAACATTAAAATTATGAAAATATTTTCAACAGGGTAGTTAGTGGTTGATATTATATTATTATAGCCATTAATTATTAATAGCCCAACTAATGAACCTAGAAATAAAGAGCCAGAGTCACCAATAAATATTTTTTTCTTTAAGTTTAGCAACAAAACATAAAGTAAAGTTATAATCATCATTACGTGAGGTAAAACAATACTTTCAAAAAATATAATAATAGAAATAAAAAAGGTAATAATTATTAAGAGGCACAAACCATCAATACCATCAATTAAATTAATAGAATTAATTAATAACATTAAACAAACTATGGTAAAAAAAATGCTATAACTTCCTAAATCAAAATATTTATTGAATGATGTAAAATAAATTTTATTGATTTGTAAATTAGGCTCTAAAGTTAGAGCAAAATAAAGCAAAATAAACGATATGGCTAATTTATAACTATAAGAAATGCCTATATTGTCATCAAACAATCCAATAAAAAAATAACAAGAGGATATGATAAATATAACAATGCCTATATTATCGTAATTACCAAAAAAATATAGATAGAGATTTATATAAAAAAAAGTTGAATAGATCATCAGTCCGCCTAATAATGGAGTTTCTTTTAAATGAAATTTTCTAACTTTATTAGGTTTGTCAATAAGGTTTGTTTTTTGTGAAATAATTACTCTAAATTTATTAATAAAAAAAATTGTTAATAAAGAAAAAAGAGTTAAAAAAAATTCATTCATTTTTAGTTACTATTTGGTTTATATAAAAATAAATACTAATATAAATTAAAAATGATAGATAATAAAAAATACCACAGTTTCTTATTTAAATTAATTTTTTATTTAGTAGCTTTTTTTCCATTAATTATTATTTTTAGAAGTGCAAGTATTAACGTAACAACAGTTATTTTACCTATACTTTTTTTATTTTATATAAATGCAGTAAAAATAAAAGTAAATGATATTATTAATAACTATTTATTTACCTATTTATTTATTTTTTTTTTATTTATCCTAATCAATTCGATCTTTCATAATCAGGACTATTATCTAATATTAAAATCATTAGGAAACTTTCGCTATTTATTATTAGCAATTGTAGTTTTTTTTGTATTAGAAAATACAAATAAAGAACAAAAGAAATTTTTAATATACTTCAATGCTACCTTAATACTTTTTGTATGTGCAGATACTATTTATCAATATGTTTTTTATGAAGATATTTTTGGTTTCAAGCCGGGAATGTGTCCCAAGGGAGTTATAGTTGATGGTTGTAAAAGATTTTCTGGTGTTTTTGGTGATGAGTTAATAGGAGGTGCCTATTTAAGCCAAATCGGAATATTATTTTTTATATTATTTTATTTT
>Ga0129324_10002543_pt1 | contig 11128 bp, 23 predicted proteins | sample CPBDNA_7_FD_96879 | JGI IMG/M metagenome (GOLD analysis project Ga0129324, IMG submission 96879) | Freshwater to marine salinity gradient microbial communities from Chesapeake Bay, USA - CPBay_Spr_15_0.2_DNA | ecosystem: Environmental > Aquatic > Marine > Coastal | place: USA: Chesapeake Bay... | reverse complement strand
AGAAATCTTTAGCTTGTTAAAGGAAGTTACTAATCCTTGTATTCTTTCTAATTCTTCTGTTGTTAAGTTTTGCATTTTATTTAATTTTAGGTAAAGATAATAATTTATTTCTATTCAACGTCTTTTTTAAGAACATTTAATGCCTGAAGTATTGCACTTACCTTTGCTAAATCGTAGCTACCCTTTTCTGTAGCTACATTTAATGCTTGCTCAATTATGCTTAATGCTTGATTCTTTTCCATTTTATTTGATTTTATTGTTTATAATTATTACTCTACAGGCAAGTCAACCGTTGCCTTGAATCCCTTTGCCGCTAAGTCAGCAGCAACCTTTGCGTGTATAACCGCCAAGTCTTGCTTCTCTGTCTCACCAATTTCCATGTTGAATGAATAAGGAACTTCCAACACTAAATTTTTGTGCTCGAACGTAGGTGCTTTAGATAAATCGTAGTCTGCCTTACTCATGTAACACGTCAAATTAGCCGATGCTCTTGTCCCATCAGGCATAGCATGAAAAGATAACCTTCCATAGACATTGCTTAACTCAATGTCTGTATTTTTTATTTTTGCTTTTTCTATTATTATAGCCATTGTTTTGTTTTTTATTTATTAATTATAAGGGTATAGTTTTATTCCGTAAGCATTACCACTTGCATCCCTTACGTTTAATATCTTTGTATGTGAAACCGCAACTGAAAAAGTATTCTCTAAATCATCCGAAATATACATAGCTTGTTCTTCAATACCTAATTTTGAATTTTGAGATTGTATGTAAGTTTGACCATTCATTAAATTGCTATACAAAACATCAAAACCAAAAGTGTCTTTTATTATAAAATCTCCCGAATTAAAATTCCACCACAACGCACCCGAATAAGAACCTAATGCGTTTACATCTAATTCTCTACCAAATCCATACAGACCCGAAGCATAAGTATCGAACAAAGCACCATCTACTAAAGCGGGATTACTAACATTAGCATCTAATTTAAAATAACCAACGGTTGATTCAAAATGAGTTTGTCCATAAGTATCAAATTTAATATATGAAGCATTTGGAGGTGCATTACCACCCGTACTCCATTCAAACTTACCTGCATTCGTAAAATCATCAAAATCTCCTAATTGTACTCTCTCTACAGCACTATCAGGATTTAATTCAACATTCAATCCCCAACTTGGAGAACCTGCAATTCCATCAAAGGGAAAAATTGCTACACCATTAACTTTTGTTTTAAGTGATGAAAATCCCTCTGCACCCAAAGGATGTTCTGCAAAAATTGGACTATCTACAAATGAATCTGATTCATTTATAGGTAAAAATGTACTTGTCGGATTAACTTCTGCGTAACCCAATAAATCTTTTACTTCTGTTACATTCAAATCTTCAATTTCTGAACTACCACCATTTTTTCTTCCAATAAGAGTATTTTGTCCAACTGACAAAGAACTTGGACTTCCCGTTCCACTTTGCTGAACTAACAAACTTTTAGCAGGAGTATAATCGCTCTTGCTAACCTTATCATCCAAAGCATTTTGTAAATCGGTTTGGTTAGATAAAGTACCCGTAATATCTCCCCATTGGTCAGTAGTGGTAATTTGCAAATTTCCACTTCCTAGCACATTATTACCATTAATAGTCTTGATGTTTGTACCACTAACTAAATCATCTTGCTTAGCATCCAGTGCACTCTGTAAATCAGTTTGGTTCGATAAAACACCTGTAATTGAACCCCAATCTGCACCGGTAACGATACCTGCAGAAACAGTGTCAATTATGTCAGTCATTGTATAGGGCTCTGACTTTCCGTTTACTTGAGAAGATTTTTTTTCTTGAAGAACTATATCGGGTGATATACCGATAAATTGCATCCCATCTGGTATTATTGCCATGTTGTTTTTTTAAATATTTACTTATGACTACAAAGATAGTTATTTTTTATAATACCTATTTTTTAAAAAATAACAATAGTAACATAGATGATAAAGCAACAACAATAATAAGCCACCAATTTGTAGTCTTAGTTTCGTAGTATTTTACTGGAATTGTTTTCTCAATTATCTTATTGATAAATATAGTGTCGCACTGCCCTTCAACATAGATGCTATCCTTTATCGTTATCAGCTTTATTTTTAGATTCTCTTTTTCAATAACAACTCCATCAGGAAGCTCGTTAATTCCGAACACAGTATCTACAATAACCTTATCGGTAATTATCTCTATAGTGTCAATCATTTTTATAGAGTCTACCGTATGAACAAACGGATACTTTCTTACTAACCTATCGTGCCTTCTTATCGGGCTACAAGAAAATAAAAATGCTAATATTAAAAATTGAATAAACTTGAATTGTCCCATCTTGCTTTTGTTCCTCTTATATCGTAATGTACGAATCCGTTATACAATCCAACTCCACCCTCTTTCATTTTGCCGTTTTTTATGAGTTTTAAGATAGTTTTAGCGACTTTCTTTGGAGTCATATCCCTAACGACAATATCGCTTGCAGAAGCGGTTAAATGCTGACTAAATTTAGCACCACCTATTCTCTTGTTATATTCCGGATGTCTGTATGATGAATTGATTGAGATAGGAAGCCCTATTTCTTCTCTTAATACTTGTAAATTTTTAGCCAATTCTTTGACATTGTCAATGTACTTTTGTGGTATTTCAGTACCGTCATTGCACTCAAATTCTTTTAGTGTAAAATCATTCGTTAAATTCATTTCTTAATCTCATTTAGGTCCTTCTTGAATCCCTTCAATTTTTCAAACAAGCTCTTGATTATATCAATGAACGGTTTGTTTCCAAGCTTCTGGCTTGTTTCGTCAATACTCTTAGCCTCTATGTATACAAATAAGCCTGTAACTATCTTTGTAATCAATAGCTTTATTTGATAAGCCTCGCCTTCTAGCAAGTATTTATCTACTAAAAACGATAGTAGTATACACCCCATGTACATAAGTGTCTTAGGAACGATATTAAATAGCTTGTGAGATGTAAATGAAGACCTACCTTTCTTCTTGATTGTCCAATACACCGCAAAAATAGTATCCAATGCTACAGCAAAAGACATCAAGAAAAGCATTCCGTATATCGGAGTGATAAACGTTACAAGCAAACTTCCAAAAGCTACTATGTACTTAGGGTATAATTCTTGTTTCATTTCACTATGTAATTAATGACTAAATCGTCTATAAATAATGTTGTTGTTTGTGTATACATATTTATTTTTTATATTCCTCCTCCATCGGTTATATTCCATCCGTATGTAGAAATTAATGATGCTCTAGCGGCTGCAGCAGCAGAACCTAGAGTATATTTTGTTAAGAATCCAAAGTCTACCGTTATTCCTGTTTGAGGCCCTTGAGATTCCCAAGATACTAAAGCTGCATCGTAATTATTGGTGCTCCAAATCTTATTGTTCATAAAATTAGACATATCGATAATTGAAGTAATATTCCATTGGTCTAAAGGCATATCAAAAGTTGAATTAGCAAACATTGAGTTTATATTTAATGCAGAAGACATATCCCAACTTCCTATAGGTGCTTGAAAGTTTAATGTATTATAGAATGTTGCTCCAAAATATTGAGTACTTGAAGTATCCCAACCTGAAATATCAGCATTAAAAAGAGTACATCCACTAAATGCATTAGACATATCAACAACATTAGAAACATCCATTCCGGATAAGTTTCCTATGAATGAAGAACAGTTAGTAAAAGAAGCTCCAAAAGTAATTACATTACTTACATCAGGAGTGTCTTTAAACGTACCAACTAAATTAGAACATCCGTAGAACGCTTGTTTAAATCCATTGTTTTGAGCAGCAGATGGACTACCCCAAGATATAGTCCCCCATTGCATGATGTCTATAAGTTTTAACTTATCTCCACCATTATTGAACCATATATTTTCAAACTGCCCTGTAATTTTTATCGTATAAACTCCTGGTGATGGAAATGTTATAGTATAGTCTCCTAATACATTGTTTATCTGCTGACCATCGCTTGTAGAGATATTATAGTTATGGGTATTAAAAAAAGAACCATAAAATGTAGGTATACTAAATTGATTATTAGCACTTGTTCCAGGCAAAGAGGTATCAACTTTCATTATAAAAGAATCTAAATCTACTGGCCCAGAAGCTCCTGAACTTCCTTTTATTATATTTCCTATAGAAATTTGCATATTACCAAAGTGCTATAATATCGCTAGAAGTAGTACCTGTAGCCCAAACTTTTATTACCTGAATAGGAAGAAAAGAACCGCCCTGAATATTTACGAAAGTAATCTTATCTCCTGAAACAGTAGTAACAGTCAAGTCACCTCCTGTTCCAACATACAATACGTTTCCTTCATTAGCAATTTCGTCTGGAACACTTGGATTTGGTATATTTACCGTATCACTAGGAGTAACAGGTGCTGCCTTGCTTGCTTGTAATTTTTGATATGCCATTGTTATTTTTTATATGGGAAAACCCTGTTTAATGTATCTTGTCTTTTGCTGCATCCGCAGTCTTTTCCTGTTGCTGCAGAAACCGTATCTACAACTTTTTTAATTCCTGTTGCTTTTGTTATCTTAGCAACCGTGTCTCCGAATCCTTTTGATTTCATATTACTTCTTTTTATTTTTACTACCTCTAGCTCTTTTATCACCAGGAGTATCGTTTTTATCTCCTCTGTTCTTACTCTGAGGCCTTAGTGATACCTTACCATTACTTTTATGAGAAACGTCCTTCTTATCGCCATTTCCTGCAGTTCCAAGTTCTCTGTTAAGAGTCATTAGCTCAACCCTTCTCGCTCTCTCTTTTTTTGTAGCGTTGTACTTCTTCTGATACTCATTTTTTTTCTTACGAGCTTCAGGATTTTCCTTGTAATACCTTGCAGTTCTTCCTAGTGCCATATATTAATACTTACCTCTTCTACTACTTGGGGAACTCTCTGTTGACCCTCCTTTACCTGCCCATAAATTCTTACAAGCCCAATATCTAGCAGTCAATTTACTAGTAGCTGTTCCACACTTGTGTCTAGCCTTAAATGACTTTCTTGCCGCAGCAGAGTAGTTATGACCGTAACCCTTAGCTCCAAAGTGAATCAGTTTCTCCTTGCCATTCTCGCAAGCCTTAACCATTCTCTTTTTACCAGGTCTAGTACTTGAACGTACTACGTTACATTTCATTTTGCTCTTTTCCGGCATACTACTTCTTTTTTCTTACAGCAGAAACTTTCTTACCTCCTGCTCCTTGTTTACCTATTATTTTCTTTTCAGCCTGCTTCTTCTTCAACGTAGATTTAGACATCTCTGACTTTGTAACCGGTGTCTTTGAAGAAACTCTTTTAGAAGGCCTGCAGTATTCGCTTTTACCCCCTGTACCACAAGGTTTTCCTGTTCTAGTATCTACCCACTTTTCAGCAGTCCATCTCTTTAAATTAGAACCTGCAGTAGATTTTTTTACAGAACCTGTTGCCTTACGACACTTAGCTGTGGCTTGTGCAGCTCTCGCTGACCACTTGCCGTAGCTCTTCATCGTCTTTCTATAACAGGCATCCTTTGGCATATTACTTCTTTTTACCGCACTTACTCATGTAAGCTGATTTCATAATAGTCTTCTGAGACGGTAGTCCCAGTTTTTCAGGCGAACCCAACTTATTGATAGCTGCACTGAAATATGGTTTAATTTTCTTTTCCATTAGTCTCTTCCTGATTCTTTAAATCCTCTTGGATTAGCTCCTGCACAACTTTTATCTAGTTGCTTCCCTGGCTTGCAATAAACTGCTCCTTTTTTATTATTTTTTGTAGATATACCTCTAGCTTCTCCGTAATTAGAAGATGTCTTAGGAGCATTTCTCTCAGCTCTTCTTACATTCCTCTTGTGCTTTCTATCACCTCCATCAAATAATGACTCGGCCAATGGGCTTGTTAAATCTCTCATTTTTTATTTTTTTATTTGTTTTTTTCTATTTACTAATCTAGGTGCACGAACTCTAGCACCTATTCCGCTTAATCCACTTACAGTGCTTCTAACTCCTCTCTCCTGAGCTTTTGCTCTTTCAGACCATGATTGAACGTCTTTATTCTTAAAGTTAGCAGCATTAAGGTCAACTAGAGACTTAGAAAAGTCAGCCCTTTCTTTTTCCTCTACCTTTTTCTTTTCTTTTTTTGGTTTGTCAGACATAACAAATTATACTTATATTTGTTACAAAGTTAATAAATAAAATTAAATGAAAAATATAGAATACGACTACCTTAAATACTGGAGAGTTGTCCGATACTTCATAAAAGCAAAGTACGGATTAAACACTGCAGATTTAGAAATGCTAATATTTCTTTACTCAGAATCTTACTTCGATAAGGATAAGTTTCAAGAATTCAATGAACTTCTATACTGGGATGTAAAAAGATTTGACCGACTTCTTAGAGACGGTTGGATTGAGGTATTCAGAAAAAGAGAGGGAAACAAGAAAGGCCTATACAAACTTTCGTATAAGACCAATAGGATAATAAAGGATGTGTATAAGAAGCTAAATGGAGAAGAAATTCCAATGAGTGACAAAAGAAATCCTATGTTCAAGAAAAATGTTAAGTACACCGATAAGGTGTACCGTAACATGATTAAAAAAATGAACTCTTTTATAAGACAACAACGACATCCCTCTCAGAAATAACCGTATAGCTTTCTGAGCCTATCATCATAGTGAACCCTGCGTTTTTATCGTAATAAATTTGGTCTCCCTCGTTTATTACATCCACATCACTACCTGGTTTTACAACATTCGCCTTCTTGTATCTCATCTGATTAGCATCATCAGCAGACAAAAGAAGTCCAGATGAGGTTTCTATTTCCTCCTCTATTATTTTAATTAGTATATATTTTCCTATTGGCTTCATAATTCTTATTTATCTTCGTATGTTCTTGCCATTGTTATGATGGCGTTAGTTGAAAGTATAGTCACAGCTACAGAAACTGCATTTTCTAAGGCACTCTTAGTAACCTTTAATGGGTCAATAACCCCCATGTCGTACATACTACCCCACTTCTGAGTTTTTACATTATATCCCATGTGGTATCCATCGTACTCTAACATTGCTGAATCATAAACTTCATCACCTGCGTTCTTAATTATCTGCTCCAAAGGTGCACGAAGTGCACTCGCTAATATTTTAGAGGCTACCGTAAATTTACTGTCAAGCTTCATAGCTTCTCTCGTCAAGGCGATTCCTCCACCAGGAAGTATTCCCTCCTCTAGTGCAGACCTTACAGCACAAACTGCATCGTCAATCCTGTCGTAAAGCTCCTTCTGCTCCAAGTCAGTGTTACCACCTGCGTATATTACACCAATTCCTCCCATTAATGAAGCAATTCTTGACAATATAAACTCCTTGTCACCCTTTCTCTTTGCGTTATCATGTGCCTGCTTAAGCTGAGATACCCTTTCATTTACAGCATCACTGTTTCCATCCTCCTTAATGATAATAGTTGACTCGTTTCCTACTATAATCTTCTTAGCGTGTCCAAGGTCTGCGTATGTCATGTGACTCAAATCATCTCCAGTCTTCTCGGAGTAGTAAGTAGCACCCAATGTCAATGCAATATCCTGCATCAACTCATGCTGCTTGTAACCAAATGAAGGAGGCTGAACCACGCAAATCTTTACATCTCTCTTTATCTTGTTGGCTGCCAATGTGTTAAGCACATTTGATGAGCATGGTGCTAGGATTAGCAACCTCTTTCCATCAGCAATAATTGGCTTTAACACATTCTCAATCTGCAGTATATTATTAATCTCAGAATCTGAAACCAATACATGAACGTCATCGAACACACACTCGTCCTTCTTGTGGTCGGTGATAAATAAGTTAGAGGAGTAACCCCTGTCTATTTTCAAACCGTTTGTTGTCTCGAAGTATGTATCCGATGTCTGAGACTTGTCTACCGTGACAATCCCATTCTTACCTATAGCCTTGTATACCTTCGCAATAATACCACCAATCTCTGGGTCGTTATTCGCTGATATCGTAGCAACATCCTTTAATTTTCCTTTTGTTACAGCTCGTGAGTTGTTTTTCAGTGACTTAACTATTTCCTTTGTCTCCTCAACTATCTCCCTTAGTACCTCAGTTTTGTTAACACCGGCAACTATGAGCTCCATTCCTCCCTTAACCAAAGCCTCAGTCAATACTATAGCGGTAGTTGTTCCATCTCCTGCTGAGGTCGCAGTTCTATCAGCCGCTTCCTTCATCATTCTAACCGCAAGGTTCTCAACCGGGTCGATTAAATCCACAGCTTTAGCTACAGTTACTCCATCCTTGGTAACGGTAATTCCATGCGTATGATGAGGTGATTCTATGAGTACTGTTTGGCCGGATGGCCCTAGTGTGCTTTTTACTGCTGCAGAAATAGATTCTATTCCTTTTATTAACTTTTTTCGACCTTCTTGGTCAAAAACTAAATTTTTTGGTGTGTAACCTCCGTTTTCCATATTGATTTTATTAAATTATAATGCAAATATACACTTTTTTTTATATATACATCGATAAAACGTATGCTAACTTATAACCAGAGAACGCTCCGAGCGAAGCCGGAACTGGAAACATGATGAACTTACCTAGGCTAGTAACGTACTTCGGGCGGTTTATAACCTTACCAACGTAGAAGTAATACGTCATATATCCTAAAAGAACAGCCATATCCATCCGCTGTGCTATGAACACCACTAGTATTGACCCAAGTAATCCATAAACGAAGTTCTCCGCAGCAGCTATCCTCAACTCCCTCCTCTCAGACTCTCTATACTCCTGCTTTATTTTCTTTAAACTCATTACTTAGTGTTTTTTTTATAATTCCAATTAAATTTTCTAGGTCACTTAATTCTTTAATAACACAACATGTATAATCAAACAACTCCACTTGCCACCCATTGTCATCTATATCATCACTTGAATTCGATATTAAACAAATATCTTCAATGTCCATCGTATAATAATGCCAATCATTATCCGCCCCACTACTTTCAATCGTCTCTTCATGACAAGTAAATCCTAAGTCAACTAAATCCTGTTCTCTCATAATTTTATTTTATTTGTAAACTTTAAAAACTTTCTCCATTTTATACGAAGCCTGTTCATTTCAATAGTATCAGTTTTATCTGACGAAACTAATTTTAAAAATATTTCCTTGTTCGTCATTGCTAACTAATTTTCTTAACCGTATACTCAGAACCATTAACAGAGTTCATCCTAAACATCTCAGCAAACTTATCAGCATCCTCCTTCAACTCAAACTCCATTGGTATACCCTCATCATCATTAACCAAAAACGTGTGCTTAAACTTATTGGTCTTCTTCAAAATTACATACATGGCATTATTTTTTAATTGAGACCAAAGCTAATAATAATATTTTAAATTTCCAAAAAAAACTTTACAAATTCCAAAAACTTAAAGCGTAAGCAGTCATAGGGTCAAATGTTAGAAATGCGAAATTCAATCCTCCATATAGAGAGAGAGAGAGAATATATATTTAATAAAAAAAACTACTAGATAAAAGAAAGTAAAATATTAACATATTAACATATTCCCAGTAAATACAAGGAAAGTAGCAACATAATTATAACATTGAAATGTTGAAAATCAACATAAATTAAAAAAAAGAGACAAATATTATCCGTTTACAAACGACTACAAACGTTTACATTCGGATAATTATTTTTTTTATGTTGGTCTAGAAACAAAAAAAGAGGCAATGTGCCCCTTAAATTGTTCTCAGAATGTTGATTTGGTTTTAGTCCATGTCGAACATTTTACCCATCATCTCACCCCTCATAACTCCATTAGCAATCATGCTAACCTTTTTTTCCCTTTTAACAGCCTTTCTCATTTCTGCCATTTCTTGGATTCCAGTCTTTCCAATTTCTCTGTCGTTTACCAACCTTCCATTCTTAACCTTTAACCCACCCATACTTGTGTACTTCATGTTTTTCATCTTACCTTATATTTTATGTTTATACTAATTAGCCCTAATAAAAGTATGATTTCACCATGGTCATAATTACTGTCTGACCTGTACCAACTAAATCCAATCGCAAATCCAATTTGAATCCTATTATGTATCTCTATGATGTAATCCATAAGCAAAGATAATAAATTTTATCAGATGCCTATATTGTTTGGGTTATATACCCATCTCACGTCACGTCACCCATTTCAGAAACTAATTTTTTTTTACTACCTGGGGTCTGCTTTTAGCCCATTCCGTCCAAACATTCTAGCTTTTTGCCTGCTGTATCTCCTACCTACCTACCTACCTGCCTGCCTACCTGCCTACCTACCTGCTGTATCTCCTGCCTGCCTGCCTGCTGTAGCTGTTTGCCGCTCCGCTCCGCTCCGCTCTGCCTATGTAATGAATGAATGAATATTAAAAGTATAATAAGACGAACAGAGATAGACGTTAACCTCAGCCCTTAAATTTCCCCATATAAATAAAAATACACGATTAGAACATCTTAAATTTGACGTAAACAAGCACAACAAAATTGAAAAAAATTAAACGTAAATACTGCGATTCAAGACAAAAATGAACAAATTATACTACATTAATACTACAGATTGCAAAAAACTCTTGCATAATAATTTTTCTCGCCATATACTTGCAATGTCAAACGGAAACAATGACATATTTACAAATCAATTAAAACCAATAACATTATGAAAACAGTTAAAGAGTATTTAGACAAAGAATGGGAAGAAAATAGCGGTCATATAACAAAGAAAGCTATTTTAAACGCAGCTTGTGACAGGGTTGGAAGTTACCAAACATACGCAGACATTGAAGGTATGTATATGGCTGTTTACAGCTATTGGGAGCATAATATTTATGATATGAGAGTTGTGGAGAATGATAAATACTATGGCTATGAATTGTTTCTTGATTTAGATAGAACAGAATGGTTGACAAAAAATTACGGGAAAGGTACTGTTCGATTAGTTATTCCAAAATGGGTTATGAGAGCAAATGTTACCAGCGAAAGACATGCCTCAAATATGTTTAAAAAATATTTAAGAAGAGTTTAAAAAAAATTAATAATCGGGGACATTTGTCCCCATAAAAACAAAACAAAATGAAAGT
>Ga0129324_10002542_pt1 | contig 11129 bp, 10 predicted proteins | sample CPBDNA_7_FD_96879 | JGI IMG/M metagenome (GOLD analysis project Ga0129324, IMG submission 96879) | Freshwater to marine salinity gradient microbial communities from Chesapeake Bay, USA - CPBay_Spr_15_0.2_DNA | ecosystem: Environmental > Aquatic > Marine > Coastal | place: USA: Chesapeake Bay... | reverse complement strand
TACTTGTTACCTTATCAAAATCAATTGATTTCCAATTATGACCACACTGTTTTATTTGAACCGTGTCTATATATTTATTTAGACAACTAACTACTCGTCTATAACATGTTTGTGCCCTTTTTTTATTAAAACTAAAATAATTCATGGCTAGATGCTTATGTATCCACCCGAATTTTTTGCTTTTCTCTCTCGGTATCCATTTGGCAACTAATGAACAAGGGCGATCATTCGCTCTATTTCTCATATCTATATCTATTTGTGCGTTTATTATATTGACTAATTCTAATGGACACGATTGTAGTTCATTGAACAAATATTTCATATCTTTCCAACTTCCCAATGGCTTATTGTTGTTATTGTTATTGTTATTATTAGTATTATTATGATTATTGTTATCAAATCCTACAAAACTACACATTAAGGCGATACATATTTTTTTATGATGTTCATGTTTCATTAATTCTTTTATTATCGCAATACTAAGTGCGTATTCACCCTTACCTTCTTCTATATCACGCGTATGTGCTAATAATTTTATCAGCATTTTTCTCTCTTCTATCGTAGATTGTTCATAGCACGTACAATACTTACTCGCTAGCGTCTGTATTCGCACGGTGTCATTGGTTCGAACCATTTGAAAACTTAGCTGTAATATTTGTTCTTGTCGTTCTTTGCTCCATTTATATTCAATATGTATATTTTGACTACGTTTTTTTTCAGTTATGTTTTCTGCTGTCGTCATAAACACAACCATTTTTTTATATATATTGAATATCTCCTATTCAATCTTTAAATGAATTATTATAACAGTTATAATTATTTATTATAGCTGTTATATTTATTTGTTATAGCTTTTGTATTTGTTACCTCCTGCGTCTTCTTGTTTTTTTATCTGTTAAACTGAACCTTACACGCTTTGTAGTGGGACTGGATGCTGTTGCCGATGACGTCACTGTTGCTGAGGACGGAGAACATAATTTTTTATCTTCATCTGGTTCTTCGTTAAAAATAAAATATAGATTATTTATTTCCTGTAAACAATTTATGGTAGGACGCAATTCATAATCTTCTATATTGCGTAAATTTGTTATAAAATCGTATTTTTCTGTCCCGTTCATATAATTTCTTAAGTCGCTGTGTTTCAATTCTATGTTGTAGATAACAATACCAAGCAATTTATATCTTAACTTATCCATTCTTTCATTGTCTTTTATTATCCGTACAAACTCTTCGCGTGTTATTTTGTTTTCCGTATTTAAGTATACCATTTTTTCGTTTATTTTTTCTAACTCCTTCTTTTTATTCACATACAAGATACTCACTTTTATTTTCTTTGCGTTTTCCGGATAAAATGGGTCGTAATCTTTATTGTCGTTTTCATAATTATTTATCCATGTTATATCCATGATTTCATCGTCATTATTCGTGTCATCAATAACATTTCCGCTGTCATATTTATCTTTATCATCGTTATCTTTATCATCGTTATTCGTTTTGTTCATTTATTCTCTTATGTAATTTACATATTTTATCACGTTAAATTAAACTAATTGTCCTCTTCTAAATAATCATCATATTCTTCCAACTCTTCGTCATCGTATACTTCTTCTATTTGTTCAAATTGTTCTGTATACTTTTCGTATGATAAACGTTGTAACCTTGCTATAGCATAGTCATCTAACACGCCAGTTTCTTCATAGTATTTTGCGGAGTTGCGGAGTTGAGTGTTGCTATACTCTTCCAATAGTTGCGTCTGTTCTTGTTTAATATTATACTCTTCTTCTTCTTGTATTTTATGTAACTGTTCATCTGTAAAAGTATTATTCCAACTTGTATACCAGTTTTTACCATCTCTACTATATTCCGATGTACGACGTGGAACTAAAAAACTCGACGCACACCCTTTCATAGCATTTTCTATATATACATACCAATCTGTTGGATATTCCGCCTGCCTCATTAACATTGGACCTATCCACGTGGCACCATCCCAATACTTGGGATCGTATTGGTTGATAGTGTTTTCGTTTTGCGAATTTTCTTCTTGTTGTCGTATGGCTTCTAGCCAGGTGGAACTGTTTTTTTCTTTTTGAGTGGCGGTAAGTGTTTTTGATAATTCCGGAAATTCGTCTTCTTGTGTTATATTTATAATTGGGGCGATTATTCTACTTAACGGACGTGTCAAAATATTTGTCTTTGGTCGTATATTCATTGTTGTATTATCTACTTGATCTCTATAACTACGATCATTTTTCACTCTTCTGTTATTGTTACTTTTTTTCATTCTATCTGTTGACGATCTTGTTTTCACATCGTCTATCAAAGCATCAAACCGACTCATACGTATATTACCCTAACTAACTATACTCTTCTATAAATCAACAATTATATGTCTGGCTGTATATGTTACTATAAACAGAAACTATTAAGTTTGTTAAACATAGTAATTATTAGTTTTCCACTTTCTCTATAAAAAGGATATAAACGCTTCCATATAATGTATATTGGGAACGTGTGGGGGGAACGTGTGGGGGAAGGGGTTTGATAGTTACCCATCATAAAAATATCATTGTTTCCTAACAGCTAATTAAACTCTTAGTGTTTATTATTAATATATTTATAAAAATTATATATACATTACAGGAAATAGCAAGTAAATATGATTGTATATAAGGGGCTCATGAAATGGGGGGAGAAAAGTATGGTGGTGTATTTGGTTGAATTGGTATTTGATTGAATATAAAAATTGATTTGAAGTAATACGTTTATAATATATTAAACGAATGTCGTCTCATTTAAATTATATTCCAGATAGGACAATATGTCCATCCATTTGTATTCCGCGTGTTTTCAAGCATATAACCGTTCCATTTATTATTGATATTTTTCAAGAAAAACTTAAATTAGGCATTATCAAAAAGGTTGATGTTATTCCCAATAACAACGACAAACTATTTAAGAAAGTATTTATACATTTTGCTAGTTGGCATGATAATGACCATATCAATACCATTAAAAATAAATTTATTCGAGGTATTGTTATTAAAATAGTATATGACGAACCATGGTTTTGGAAATGTTCTTTGAATAGAACACCTACTTCGCATAATAGAAATAATACAAGTACAGAGAATACAAGTACAGAGAATACAAACACAGATAATACTTGATATATACAAAAATATAACTTTATAACTATAAATATAACCATGAATATAATCATGAATAAACCATCCAAACCAAATAAAAAATACTATAAAAATATAGTATTTTTTTATAATTATAGTATTTATACGTTTGAAGATTTAAATATTGTATTCTTTGTTATATAATTATAATTATTTATACATATGATTATTGGCTCACTAGACATTATTCAAAAAAATGATTCCATGTATACTATTTGTAACATTGATACATATAAGCAATGTTCTCGTTTTTTATTGTTATTTCAATCGTTCCTTCATACCCATCCTAACATCAATCCTAACATCAATCCTAACATCAATCCTAACATCAATCCTAACCTGGGCGTTATTATTAGTAATAATAATAATGACAATAACAGTGACAATAACAATAATCGTTCTATTCATCATTCAATACAGAAATATCCGTATCTATACTGTTCTCGATTCATTACATCATTGGATGAGTATATATTGTCTAATCCATTTACTATAGATACGGCTACTTTATTATTACGGTCTCTATATGTTCAAACTCAGTTTTTTCTTGAAAATAATATGGCCATTTCATTTATAGATTTAAATGATATTATGACCATAGATGGTACCCAGTTTTATTTTTGTAATGTTGATAAAATGTATTCTATGAAAAAAAATAAAACGATTACAATCACAAACTTTTATGATACAAATAATCACTTTATACCTCCTGAACTTAGAGATAATTCAATGATGCCCTTTTCAACCTCGTACACTTCGTCGTTTTATAGTTTAGCTGTTATTATTCTCTTTTGTTTACATTATTCACATAAGGTAGATACGGTAGATACAGTAGATACGTCTATCATACCCGTATCAAATAGTACAATATTATCAGCCGTAACCAAACCAGTCGACTTGTCGGTCTATCAATACATGTTAGATAAATATCAGCATTCAAAACTATACTATTCGTTAATGCTATGTCTTGTACCTGACCCGACACAAAGAAAATTATTTCTCATGTAACTGTTTTCATTTATAATGTTTTCGTTTATCGTGTTTTTATTTCTAATGTTAATTTATATGTCTATCGTTGTTCTTAAAAATAAATCCCGAAGTAATCCAAGATTTGCTCCTATATCTGGACGAGGAAAGGACGGATTTTCATTAAATGGAGGATATAGAAATATTGGCGCTGTGGGTCAGTTTAGAATGATTTCTAATACTACACGCACTCCTTTTAAAGGTACGCATCCTATGGGTAATGGCGGTAGTGGTGGTAAATATTATGACCATCCGCTGAATTCGGGTAGCTGTAGTACGAATGACAATCGAATCATTAAAAAATCATCCCTCAATACTGCTGGCATGATTGATACAAAGTACGCATGGACAAAGGGAACTTACCCCAATTACTGGGTTCAAGAAGATGATAATAGTTATGTGGTCACCCGCGATCAAGCAACCTATATACGCAATTTGACACAAAAATATGGTTCTATTGTATTTACTAATATTCAAAACAATGGCAAATGTGGCACGGTATACGACCCTTCGGGAGCGTTTATATACTCATGTACCGGCAATAAAGGGGCATGTTCTTATTATATTGGAACAAAAAAATATATACGGGCTCCTTATGCTAAGAATTTTAATCAACTCCCCAGGAGCCAAGGAGACTATATTGATACGGGCGGATTATATAAACGGGAATGTCTGCCCACCCCAGCAAATAAACAGCCATTCCCTATGAAGTTGAACCATAATTCTGATACTAAAACTGTGGGTGTTAAATCTACCTCGAATATTGCGATAGGTTGTCAAACCAATTATTTAACATGGCAAGAAGCTATGAATGACGGCGCATTGCCGGCTGACTGGACCCCTGGAAATTAAGTCACGACGCTTGTTGTTGTGTTCTTTCCAAGTATTCCAAGTATTTGCCCCCCTGGCTAGTATAAGTCGTTTCATAGTCACGTACACGGCATTTTGTCAAGGTTCCATATTCGTTACTATATATTATATTTTTGATATTTAATGATTTCATAAGTGTAGTACATCTTGCGCAAGGCGTCGAGTCCTTGTATCTATCACCATAATGGTCACGCCGCACTACATAAATACTTATTCTTCCTAAGAAACTGGCTCGTCTATTTCTATTTATGTTTGACGCGCATAATTGTCTTTTTATTAGTAGACGCTCTATTTTTCGCATTACATCCACCTCGGCGTGGCAACTACATACACCACTTAAATATTTATCATTCGGATGCGACCCGTATGAATTCCAGCCTCGAGCAATGACTGCCCCATTCGTTACAGCTATACATCCATGTTGATGATATTTCATATTTGAATTTTGTGCTTCTGTCAAAGCAAGAGAGGCATACTTTTCATCACGTAACGTACATGTTCTTGTCATTGCTATTTCAGGTGTTCCATTTGCGTTATATCTATATGACATTATAACCTTATATTTTCGGTATATTTTATTTGTATTGGTATTTGTCTACACCAATCATGACGTCTTCAATTTTATATCATATTAAGCTGTCATTCGTACAGTCGTATTAGTCTTACATTACGTTGAATTAAAATGAATTGAAATAAAATTACATGTCATGTAAATAAAATAAAATTGAAAACATATAAACACTTTTATATAACAATAATCATAATCATATCCATAATCATGGTACAATCTACTGATATTACTCTAAAAATATTTGTTCCTGATGAGCATTCAACCCTTCGGGCGTTTTACAGACAACGTATTGATGAACATAATCACAAGGTATTTAATGATTTGTATGCGGATTCTGGTTTTGATTTAGGGCTCCCGACTGATATGTGTATTAACAAGATATGTAGTAATAAGATTCCATTGGGCATTTACTGTTCCATGTATTCGTATACTGCTCATGAGAATAGGTCAGGGATTATGGATGCTAATTATGCTACTATTGGTACGGTTGCTATACCACACGCATATTATCTTTATCCCAGGTCCAGTATCATTAAAACGCCACTAAGATTATCCAACTCGGTGGGTATTATTGATAGAGGATATCGCGGAGAAATTACTGCGGTCGTTGATAATATTGACCATACATCTAATTCATTTACGATTCGTGCCATGGAACGCTATTTTCAAATTTGTCATCCAACTCTTGCTCCTTTTAAAGTAGTCATGGTAAATTCCAAAGAAGAACTTGGACAAACTGAACGTGGTAATGGAGGATTTGGTTCTACTGGACGTTAGTCGTATTGTCGTGTATCTGGTTTCAATAGTTTACGGCGGTCCACTATTACATATAATATAATAAAATCCGTATGATTTCATACAATAATTTAGCAAAACCAACGCAAAAACAATAACAAAAAATAGTATTATAGTATTATAGTATGAACTATAATAGTATAAATGATATTGAAACGGGTAGTAATAATTTTTCTATTCATTTAACTACACCAAAATCTAAGTCTACATCTAAGCACGCTTCCTCTTCTATGCCCTCTTCTATGCCCTCTTCTATGTCCGCTTCTATGTCCTCTTCTATGCCCATATCTAACATGGCAAATGACTCTGATGTCGAGTCAACGTCCGTTACTGATACCACCAATGAGGAATCTACTTCTTATTCAAAAACAAAAAATGACGAGGCTGAATATAATAACATATATGATACAAATTACAAACTAGGCACACGCGTACATTTAAATGATATGAATGAAGAAGGTAATGATGGGAATGAAGGGAATGAAAGGAATAAAGGGAATAAAGGGAATAAAGGGAATATATATTTCAATAATAATATTGAAATCGAACGCATCAGTGATGCTGGTAGCACCCACTTGAATGAATATGACATACATTTAACCGGAAATTACAATTCAATTCTGACTGAAAATAAACTCAAGTTGAAATATCTATTTCCCACATTGAGCTACAAAAAAATTAAAATGGATCAAATCATGAACATTATTGACGACCAATTTGAAAAGGATATTGTCACTATATTGTCTAACCATCTTGATATTATTGCGTCTTATCTCAGTTGTCAAAAAATTCTCTACATGGAAGCCAGTCACTATACATCTTCTTGGTTAAACCTATTAATGATACCTACCATTGTCATCACTTCTACCTGCTCTGTTTTGAGTGGTACGGACATGTATAATTATTCGGTCATGATATCTGGATTAACAGCGTTTAGTTCGTTGCTATTAGCTATTATTAGTTATTTAAAATTGGATGCCGCCACTGAAGCACATAAAACTTCGTCCCATCAATACGATAAATTACAAAGTCAAACCGAATTTTTATCCGGCAATACTTTGTTATTCAGCACGTCATCTTTCAATACTCATACCATTGCCAATCGAAAAAAACAGAATATTGCGAAAAACTTGTCCGTTATCAGAGAAAAACAGCACAATTTGTTTGAGGAAATAGATACGGATCTAAAAACCAGAATGAATGATGACAACCTAAATATGATGGTTACTAAAAGATTAAATGAAATTCAACAAACGATTGTAAAAACGGATACGGCAAAAAATGGCATTCATATTGAATTACCGCCTAGACGAATTATTGAGGAAGAAATAAAAAGGGAGTTTTTAATTGAATCGCAGGCCAAAAAACACGAAATTACTGAGCATTTGCGCATTGAATTGAAAAATGCGAATGTGGAATATGACTACTCTTACGCGGACGAGGAAATGAATAATCACAATGAAATCATCGTGAAAATTCGTAGCGAGATGGAAAACATAAAAAACAAGATCAAGGATATTAAAGAAACGAATCAGTTTGTTATTCCTCGCGAAATTCGTTATCGGTTTCCCACCGTGTATAATACAAATGTCTTTACGTGGATCAAAACGATTGAAGAATATAAAATGTATTTGGCAAATCAATTATTGGATATTAAAAATAACTTGAATTATTTGAACCATTGTATTAACTTTTCAATTGAAAAATATCATCAAAATCAAATTAAAAAAAATACATCCTATGACAATAACGCGGATGGTTCCTTTATTAATATTGAAAATATAAACAATGTCTTACAAAAATTGCGGAAAAAACGACGTTATTTTAAAGGGCTTAAACGTGGTGTCAATTCTAAGCTAATTAATTTGGGGACGGCTTTTAAAGACGTTGACAATATGTTCAAACAAGAAATATTAAATGCCGAAAATAAAATCAAGTTTCGCTTTCGGATATTTTTTATTAGTTTTTTTACCCATTTGTTATATATCCTTTTTAGTGGACTATGCTGCTTTGTTAATATAGACATTGACGAATTGCCTTCTATAGTATATCTTAAACGATGTAAGCAAAAGTATATTAAAGATGGTATTGATACTGATAGTGTATTGTATGAAATTTTGAAAAGTCGTGATGGTGCTGACGATGATATTAGTAATAGCAGTAACAATCAAAATAATCAAAATAAACAAAATAAACATGATAAACATGATAACAATATTCATGTAGAAATTTCACAAATGAAACGAGTTTTTGGATTATGTAGCTCGACTAACGTATATGATATAGATGATGAATATGTATGTAAACCAAATTACGATTCAGACGATTCTGACGCAAAATTGAGTGACTGGGATTGTTGATAAAAATAAGAATAAGAATAAGAATAAGAATAAGAATAAGAATAAACGAATAATAATAAATTGTAACCATTTACTATTATTCTCGGTTGCCGGAATTGAACCGGCGACATTTCGATAACAACATATGTGTGTTAATATACACAAACTACTACAGTCAAATGCTCTGCCCCTGAGCTAAACCGAGATAAACTAAAACGACATGGCGAACAGGAAAGAAACAGTCACTTTCCCATTATATAATTTAGAATTATCTATTTAAGTACTTATATTTTATATAAAAAGGTTTGTTATAAGTTACATTATAAAATCATTGTGGTATTTATATTATTGTTAGTGCTACTATTGTAATGACTGATTGTATCATACACATAATGCTTTGTCCCCTATTTCTATCTTGTCTATCTGTACTGTTTCTGTATATTGTTCAATGTTTATTGTTCTGCTATACTCTTTATTAAAATGGTTCATGATGAAACGAAATACATGAACTTCTTTTTGCTGACCCAATCTATAACATCTGGCAATCGCTTGCTCCTCGATTTTCGGATTCCAATCAGGTGTGACAAAATACACTTCGTTATATTGTTGTAGATTTAATCCCTCATTACCTGTTTTTATTTGGAGGATGAGTACGTCTATCTTATTTGTTAATATTTCTTGACGCTTTCGCTTACTTGATACGCGACCATCTATATATTCCACAATTAATCCATTTGATATTAACGTCTTCTTTATATGGTCTATCTCATCCTTGAAATTTGTAAAGATGATTTTACGATTCCCATTTGTTTTTCTAGATAGTATGGTATTCACTACACTATCCATCTTACTCGATTGTTTTAAACCGTCGAAATTCTCATCGGTTATGTAGCCCATTTTTTTCAACTTATGAAGATATTTCGTTGCCATTTTTGGATACACGCATAACATTCGCGCACAAAGCATCGTGGATAAACGTAACGTATGTTCCAATGGCTTTTGCTTCAGTAAACTAAAGCTTAACTTGTCGTGTATATCTTCTGCCAATTGTTGCTCCTTCTGATTCGTCCATTCTGTATCTATACGCGTTATACTGAGTTTTGGTAATTGAATACCTACGGCCGCTTTTGTGCGTCTCAGTACTCGGGTGTTTATTATGTTCTTTAGTTTATCCACGTCTGTATATACTTTATTTGGTATTTTTAGTACGTCAAATAGGGAGAACAAATCATTGATATGATTTTGTATGGGAGTGCCTGTAATTAACCACATTATGTTTGTTTGGAGGCTGGTTGTGACCACTTTGGCTATCTTAGTGCGACGGTTTCTTAAGTGATGTGCCTCGTCGCATATGATTCGGCTCCAACGAACCTGTTGAAGTTTTTTTTCTTTGTTTGCGTCTGCTAACACGGTCCCATAGGTAGTCAGTACAATCGGTATGTGTTGAAGCTGTCCTGCCGTTATAACTTTTTTGACTTGACCATGATATATGAGAGGAGTATGACCCGTTGTAAGTTGAAATTGTTCTTTCCATTGCTCTACCAGAACATTGGGAAGAATGATAAGTGTCGGCATTTTGAAGTTACAAACAATAGTGGCAATCATCATGATTGTTTTACCTAAGCCCATCTCGTCGGCAATAATACCTCCACAAATCGTTGTCTCTGGGTTTGGTTGTTGCTGTTCTCGCGATATACACCAATCAATACCTTCTTTTTGATAGGCCTTGCTATCTAAATTACTATACCTGAGAAATTCTTGAAAGTCCATATTGGGAAATTTATTAAATTGATACCATATTGTAGTTTTGTTACGAAGACTTCAATTTTTTTCGACGGTTTGTCTTGTCTGTCGACGACTTTAAATTGTTTCAAGTGTTTAAATACTTATGGCAAAAATAATTTAAAGACGTGAAGCATAAGTATATTGTAATGAGAGGGTGTTGTTACCTACAGATCAATTCAATAAATAGTATCGTTTGAAGAATGTCTTTTATTTTGCTCCTTTAGCTCAGTGGTAGAGCGCTACCCTTGTAAGGTAGTGGTCGCGAGTTCAATTCTCGTAGGGAGCTTAGTGTATTTTGTTGAAATAAACAAAATAAAAACTAACCGCGCACATTCTTAAAATTCTATCTTTTTTGTTGTAAAATCTGTCTTATTTCCACACGTTAATTGAGGAACTTGATTAAAACGCCTGGCTTGTAACATTGATCGAAGTTCCTCAATAAACACGTCCCATTGTATAGTACTTGTACTACTTGTACTACTTGTACTACTTGTACTACTTGTACTACTTGTACTACTTGTACTACTTGTACTACTTGTACTGTATTTTGTTAAT
>Ga0129324_10002539_pt1 | contig 11147 bp, 9 predicted proteins | sample CPBDNA_7_FD_96879 | JGI IMG/M metagenome (GOLD analysis project Ga0129324, IMG submission 96879) | Freshwater to marine salinity gradient microbial communities from Chesapeake Bay, USA - CPBay_Spr_15_0.2_DNA | ecosystem: Environmental > Aquatic > Marine > Coastal | place: USA: Chesapeake Bay... | reverse complement strand
TGGGGCAACGAAGAGGTTTTTTACGGCTGTAGACGCAAGACAGTCTTCAATCGGGGTTTCATGCAGCAACACGTCATAAATACTGGTTTCCATGTCGCGCGTGTTTAACCCCAGACCCGTGGATGCATTTCCTTGGGGGTCGAGGTCGATAAGCAACACCCGGTATCCCTGTTCGGCCAGACAGGCGCCGAGATTGATGGTGGTTGTGGTCTTTCCCACGCCGCCTTTTTGGTTCGCCATGGCGACAATACGCGGGGTTGGGTAGGGACCCGTGGTGCCAGCAGGAGTGTTCATAATTTCCTAAGAATACCCCTCGGGTTCGGGGTTGTGTGGGATGTCATCGGTGAAGTGTTCCACGTGGAACATTTGAGGATTCCTTGGTCTGGCTATTTAAGAATGTTCCACGTGGAACACTGCCACACGACCTGTTCGCTCATATCGCCTAATCCCGAGCGGTTCTAGTTGAAGATGTTCCCAGCGATCCGGGGATTCGGCTGGAGGCTCCGACACCACAACCACACCGCCAGTTCGAACCAGTTCGGATGACCACTCGATGGTGTATTCGGGGGGGCCGAACCCACGGGCACACGCGGCATCGAACGAACGTCGGATGCCGGGGCGGCGGGAGAAGTCTTCAACATCTGCACATACGACAGTCACGCGATCGTGGATCCCGAGCACCCGAACCGCCCGCTCCAATGAGTCGGTCCGTTTTGATCGACGATCAACCAGGGTCACCTGAAGGTGCGGACGAGCAATCGCAATGACGAGTCCGGGAACCCCAGCGCCACTCCCCAAGTCAACGCATGACTGAGTCGTGATGGGAAGCGCGTCAACAAATGCTGTGGCGTGCTCGATGATCTCGTGTACGGGTTGGGTGCCGAGCGCCCCAATGCGTTGAGCCTCACCGAGGACGCGCAACAGCCCCTCGTGTTGTACGGGATCGAGGTCTGCCACACGGGCAGTCTAGTTATGCCTCGGGTGACGATTCGTCGGCAAGAGCTACCACGACACGGCGATGAGGGTCCTGCCCTTGCGAACGAGTTGCAATGCCTTCAACATCAGCCAGAGTGTCGTGCACAATCTTGCGATCGGCCGAATTCATTGGTTCAAGCACGCGTGGCTGTCCACTTTCTATGACATCATGTGCCACCTTCAGGGCAAAACGGCTGAGCGCTTCGCGGCGCTTCTCGCGATAACTTGCAACGTCTACGCGCAAGTGCGTGTCGTGGTCACCAAGTCGTCGTTGGCTCACTACTCGCGTCAGATCCTGCACTGCCATCAGCGTTGCCCCTTTGGTACCAACAAATACAGAGACACCCTCACCGGTCACGTTGATGTCGATGTCGTCACCTGATTGCTGAACCGTTACTGATCCAGTGAGGCCAGCCGCCTGCAGCATGCCTTCCAAAAATGTGGTCGCAGCAGCACTTACAGTGGCTGGATCAACAGGTGGCATGTCCGGTCGTGGAGCGCGAGGGGTGACTTCGCGTTTTGGTCGGGTTGATGTCGACTTCTCACGACGACCACCCTTTGCGTCGCCATCCTTCTTTGGACCGCGCTTTGCACCCTTGTCGCGGCGCTCGTTCTTGCCACGAACGCTGTTGGGTCGCACTCTGGCGCGCACGCGTGCCTCGCCGCGTGTCCGTCCAAACAATCCTTGTTTTGGTTCGTCAAGAACTTCAAACTCTGCGTCTTCTTCTGCAACACCCAACTGATCTAGCGCCAATCCTTTTGCCAATTCAATTGTCTCTGCTGTTGTTTCTACCCATTCCATAACGATGTCCTTACGTGTGATGGTCTTACGACTTTTTTGGTTTGCGCGGAATCGCGCTGCTTCGATTTTTTCCCGGTGTGGCGGAAGATCGGCGCGGTGGAGTTGCTCCGCCTTTCGGTGGTGTCACTCGCTTGCTTACAAACGGTGCGTCGGGATTTTTGATTTCTTTTTTAGATTTGTTCAACTCTTTATCGTTCTTCGACATTTCACGAGCGCGTTCACCTGCTTCTTGCGCCTGTCGTCCCAACGAAGAGTCATTTCCGTAAAATCGCTTCGTAATGTATTGCTGTTGCCCAATTCGAATAAGTGCTTGTACGAAGTAATACACGATGAGTCCGGTTGGCAGGAATAATTGAAATACAGCGAAAACAACCGGTAAATACTGCATCAATTTCGCTTGGGTAGCCGACATGTTTGGGCTAACGGTTCGTGATGCAACCATCTTTTGTTGAATGAAATAGATGCCCGCGAGTGCAGCTACCAAACAGACGTAGATCAGACCTTTGGCAAAGTTTTCGTTTACCGCATCGATCGGATTGAGCGCAAGGTCAATTCCGAACGACACCATCTCTGTTTGGCCAACCAATGATTGATACAGATCAGATGTTTCGTTGAGATATTTTGGTAAAAACTTAACTCCGTCTTCGCCACGTTTTGTTAATCCACTTAACGCTTGGAACATGATGATGAAGATGGGCATTTGTGCCAACAACGGCAAACACGAGGCCATTGGGTTTACTTTGCGATCTTTGTACAGCAGCATCATTGATTCATTCAATTTCTGACGATCACCTTTGAACTCGTTTTGTAGTCGGCGCATTTCTGGTTGCAACCGTTGCATTTCGAGCATGCCTTTTGTGCTCTTCAGTGTGAGCGGAGTAATCAACAACATCACGACAACAGCAACAAGGCCGATGGCAAGCGCATAGTTATGCGTCCATGCATAGAACGTAGAAATCAGGCGAGCGGCGAGTTCAAACATGGTGGTTAACAATCCTTCGTGAGATGATCGCAACAGACGGTAGGGGCTGAAGCGACTGTTTCATGGGGTGGGGGAACCGGATCGAAGCCAGATGGGCCAAACGGACGACACCTCAACAAACGTCGGAGCGTCATCCACCCTCCTCGAAGCGCGCCATGGGTGTCGATGGCTTCATACCCAAACTCGGAACAGGTTGGGAAAAATCGGCATGGCGAAGGCTGTCCGGGACGAAGACCTTGGTACCACACGATCGCCGACATCATGACACGTTGAACGGTGGCGCCAGCAGTCTTTGTGGTGGCTTTATCACTGTGGGTGGCAGACAGCTGATTCATGTGGTTGCTACCTTGGCAAACAGGCCGTCCACGGTTTCACCCAACTGCATAAAGGTCAACCGGGCCACTTGGGGTTGCACGCCAATGAGGTACCACCCTGGCTGGAGCGCGGACTCGCGGGTTGACACAAGCACACGAAGTTGACGACGAATCCTATTGCGAAGTACGGCGCCACCCACTGAATGACCAATGGCATAGCCCACATGGGCTTGCGAGAGAGAAGCGTCAGTCAACATCACACACCACAGTCCATTGAAGCGAACATATGTTCCCTCCTTTGACAGTCGGGAGAATGTCTCCCGTTGGCGTATCCGGCCGATCAAGCCGAGAGCTTGTGGCGGCCCTTGGCACGACGAGACTTTAAAATCGCGCGTCCTGCACGGGTCTTCATACGATGACGGAAGCCGTGCTTCTTGGAACGGCGACGATTATTTGGTTGGAAAGTGCGTTTCACGCACGCCTCCTCGGGTTAGTGCCGAGGGCTCTCGACAACGCTGGACGAACAACCTATTGGGTTGAACGATGGGACTACAACGCAGAAAACTCTACAGGCATTCTCGGTTTTTTCACCTGTGGAAAACCTGCTACCTTCGCTTTCCCCGCCTCGTGTCGGCGGGGGTGTCCACACCCTGTGGACAGTGCTGTGGACAGGTATGAGAGTAGTGGGGACCAACAGAGGAACTATGGAAAACGATCTACAAGTAGACAATCGGGGCACCGAAACTCACGACGCGGTTTGGCGAGCAACTGCCGAGGTGCTCCGCGCTCAGGTTTCAGAAGCGGTGTGGTTTTCCACGTTCAACGATGCGGTTGCCGTTGCCGACAACAAGATGAGCCTCCGACTCCAAGTCCCCAATACCTACGTTCGTGAGCGCATCCTTACCCGTTACATGTCGCTGGTTCGTGACGCCTTGGACGAAGTTGGGGCAAGTGAGCGTCAACTGCTGATCGATGTTCAAACGAACACGGCTGACGATGTTCACGAACAACTCGCCAATAACAACACCCCAGATGTGCTTCCCGCCGAACTCAACCACACCATTTCCCCATCACACACCAGCACGTCTACCACCAGCAAAAGCCGTAACGGCAAAGGCACCGCTGTTGGGCTCAACCCCCGCTACACCTTCGAAACCTTCGTGAAGGGCACATCCAACCAATTTGCCTTGGCTGCGGCCCAGCGTGTTGCCGAAACCCCTGGCCGGTCCTACAACCCGTTATTCATTTACGGTTCGGCTGGTCTCGGAAAGACCCACCTCCTCCACGCAATTGGTTACTACGTTCACCAGAACTACGCCCATTATGAGGTGCGATATGTCTCGACCGAAACGTTCTTGAACGAATACGTAGATGGCATTCGCAGCAACACGATTGCCGCCTTTAAACGCCGTTATCGCGAAGTTGATGTGTTGTTGATTGACGACATTCAGTTCATGGAGGGCAAGGAAGGACTTCAAGAAGAGTTCTTCCATACGTTCAACTCGTTACATGGGGCCAATAAACAGATCGTGATTTCGTCGGACCGAATGCCCGATGCAATTCCAACCCTCGAGGATCGTTTGCGTGGCCGCTTCCGTTGGGGTTTGATCACCGACATTCAGCCACCCGACATGGAAACCAGACTGGCAATTTTGCGCAATAAGGCCGAGCGCGATCGCACGTCGGTTTCTCACGAGGTGCTCGAGTTCATTGCTAACAACGTCACCACCAACATCCGCGAGCTTGAGGGTGCGCTGATCCGTGTCGGCGCCTATTCCAGCCTCAACAAGACCCAGGTTGATGTGGCTTTGGCCAAGCAATTACTTACCGATTTGCTCACGCGTACAGCAATCAAACCGCGCACTGACGAACAGTTGCTTGTCGAGATTGCCGAGCATCTTGGTTTCGAGGTCGATGCCCTTCGCGGCAAAAGCCGCCAGCGCCCCCTTGTGCAGGCACGCCAAACAGCCATGTATGTGTTTCGTGAACTTACCGACCTGAGTTACCCGGCAATTGCCCGATTGTTTGGGGGTCGCGATCACACCACCGTGATTCATGCTGTAGAAAAAACTCAACGCATGATGAGTGAGCGCAAACAGGTATATGAACAAGTAACCGAACTCGTACAAAAATTCAAGACGTCGTAACATCACATGCTGGGGACAACTATGTGGGCAACACTGCTACAACAAGTGGATAACTCAACGTTATTCACCGCTGCACGAACTACACAGTTGCAAGATGTGCTTCTTGGGGTGTTCACCTGTGTGGTCGGTTTTCGTATGTTGTTTGGCTTTGCTGTAGGTCATCCACAATCCACAGGCCTTATTACTGTTATTAACTCTTTATCAAAACATCCACAAATAACAATGAATAACATTTGTCAAGGAGCACGGCAATGAAGTTTCGAGTAGAGCGCGAAATATTGGCAGAAGCACTTGGTGCAGCGGCACGTGTTGCATCCACTCGAAATAATGCAATGCCGGCCCTGTCGGGGGTAAAGCTGGAAGTGGTGGGTGACCAACTCACCTTGTCATGCACAGACAATGATCTGTCGGTGCAATTTGTGTTGGCAGTGGGTGGGCAAGCAGATGGTGTAGTTGTGGCCAGTGCGAAGTTGCTGAGTGATGTGGTGCGAGCGAGTGCAGAAGGCAAAGTCACATTTGAGTCAGCAGATGAAGAAGTTCATATTTCCTCAGGTCGTGCACAAACCACGGTTGCAACATTTGCCACCGGTGACTTTCTGCAGATCACACCTGCCAGTGCACCACCAGTAACACTTTCAGCAGCCTTGTTGTCTGAGGCGCTTCGGCAAGTAGTGCGCGCAGCGAGTACCGACATGCAACGTTTGCCATTAACGGGTGTGTTGATGTCTGCTGAACCCGAGGGATTGCGCCTGGTTGCCACTGACTCATATCGACTTGCCGTTCGCGATTTACCTGGCACCAATATTTTGGGCCACGGCCAACGCGTGGTGATTCCAAGCCGCGCGTTGGGTGAGTTGCAACGTTTGCTTAACCACGGCGACGAAGTAACACTGTGTTTGGCCGAACAACGGGCAACATTTACGGTGGGCAACGCAACACTGTCAACAAACTTGTTACAAGTCGAATTTCCTAACTATCGCCAACTCATTCAACCGTCATACCCAAACACGCTTACGGTTGCCCGCGAACCATTCCTTGAGGCGGTTCGTCGCTGCCGAATCTTTGCTCGTGAAACCACTCCGGTTCGCTTAGAGATGACGGCGACTGCGTTAAAACTGTCGGTAATCACACAAGACATCGGCAACTCCGAGGAAGAACTGGATTGTTCATTGGTCGGAACCGAGATGATTGTTGGATTCAATCCCGAATACTTGGCCGCTGGCATCGAAGCGGTTTCAGGAGATGAGATCACCATCGAAACCACCGACCCACAACGCCCTGCTGTACTTCGTGGAGTTGGCGCAAACGACTACCTCTATCTCGTAATGCCACAACGACTCACAGTGTAAGTGTTGGGGTTCTGGGCGTCGGCGTGATTATCCAGCATCTTGAACTCATTGACTTTCGCAACTACACGTCGAGCACAATTCAACTTACGAGTGGTGTAACTGCAGTTGTTGGTAACAACGGGCAAGGCAAAACCAACCTTGTTGAAGCGATGGCATATCTAGCCACGTTAAAAAGCTTTCGCGGTGTGGCGGCTGACGCACTCATTCGTACAGGGTCTCACTCTGCGGTACTGCGAGCCACGGTGTTACACACCGACGGACGTGAATCACTCATTGAAACCGAGATCGTGCGCGAGGGCCGCAACCGTTCGTTGTTAAACAAACAAAAACTCACACGCACGCGAGACTTGCTGGGCGTGTTACGCGTGACGGTTTTTTCACCAGAGGATTTGGAAATTGTAAAAGATGCACCAAGTGTGCGGCGAGAATTTATTGATGGCGCCATGGTGTCATTGACACCCAAGCTTGACGCTTTGTGTACTGAAACCGAGAAGGTGTTGCGGCAACGCAACGCACTGTTGAAGCAAGCGGGGGGACGCTTAACTACAGACATATCCACAACACTTGATGTGTGGGATACGAAGTTGGCCGATGTAGGTACACAACTAGGGGACGAACGTGCCCGAGTGATTGCCAGTATGTCCCCACGAGTGGCGAGGGCATACGAGGACTTGGCTGAGCGTGCCACCCCGATCGAGCTGCGCTACGACCCAGACTGGCGGCGCATCGGTCTGGCAAATGAACTGATGCGGTGTCGCCTAGATGACATACGCCGAGGCTCAAGCACCGTTGGACCGCATCGCGACGACATTGATTTGCTGATTAATGGTTTGCCTGCTCGAACGCATGCGTCACAAGGGGAACAACGCACCTTGGCTCTTGCCATGCGGCTTGCGGTTCACCGCATGCTGACAGATGAACATGGGTCGCCTCCGGTGTTGATCCTGGATGATGTCCTGTCTGAACTAGACCCACATCGGGCCGCCGCCCTATTACGTCACTTTCCTGATGGTCAGGTACTCATCACTACCGCGGGCTACCTGCCCGACACCGCTCACCCCGACCGTATTGTGCGTATTGCGAATGGGGCAGTGGTTGCCGACTCCGCCGAACCCACTAACGCGGAATGATAAAAGGATCGTTATGAGCAATGAGACACCCGATTGGCTAGATCCCAGAAACTCAGATGCATTAAATGCTGAACAATTGATCGAAGCAAGCATGGGTGGCATGGGTCCACTTTCGACAGAGATCAATTCTTTGCTCGCTCGCCTTGGGTCAGAACCTGCTGCGGTGGTGAGCAGTGTATTTACCGACTGGGCGACGCTTGTCGGCGAACATGTCGCGCAACATGTCACGCCAATCAAACTTGAACACTCGCGATTGGTCGTTGAAGTCTCCGAACCGAGTTGGGCTACGCAGATGAGATTTCTTGAACCTCAACTTCTTGCCACGTTGTCCACAACAACACGTAGCAACATTGTTGGTATTGATGTCCGCGTAAAGCGCAATTCGCGTAGCAAGTAATTGGTAGACTAAGACGTGTTATTTATGTTGCTCAATCGTGTTTCTCGCCACAAATTCGGCGCTCTCGTAGAAGGTAAGTGATGGCAACCACCAAAGCTCAAAAATCGGCTACTGCCGGCTCGGCGTCATATGGCGCAAAAGACATCCAAGTTCTTGAAGGGCTTGACCCCGTTCGCAAACGACCAGGTATGTACATCGGGTCCACAGGACTTACCGGATTGCACCACCTCATCTGGGAAATTGTGGACAACTCTGTTGACGAAGCAATGGCCGGATATTGCAACAAAATCACGGTTACTTTGCTTGCCGATGGTGGTTGTGCCGTCAGTGACAACGGCCGTGGAATTCCCGTCGACCCGTATACATCTGGCCAACACAAAGGCAAAAGCGCACTCGAAGTGGTGCTCACGGTGTTGCACGCTGGTGGAAAGTTTGGTGGCGAAGGATACAAGGTGTCTGGTGGTCTACACGGCGTAGGTGTTTCGGTAGTGAACGCGTTATCAAAACGACTGGTTGCAGTTGTTGATCGTGGTGGCGAACGCTTTACTCAAGAATTTGTTGATGGCGGACAACCAAAAGGCAAACTCACCAAAGTTGGTGCATCACCAAACAAGTCAACAACAGGCACCACGGTTTCATTTTGGCCCGATCCAACCATCTTTGCCTCTGAAGGCGTCGAGTTCGTGGCCCGAACAGTTACAGAACGACTGCAGACGATGGCGTTCTTGAACAAAGACTTAGAAGTGGTCTTCAACGACGAACGAGCCGACAAAAAGCAATCCATTACGTATCAATACAAAGGTGGCATTGTCGACTTCGTAAAGCACCTCAACGCATCGCGTGAAGCGTTGTTCACCAAAGTTGCCCACTACGAAGGCAGCGACGACGAGCAAACGGTTGATATCGCGCTGCAGTGGAATACGGGTTACTACGAGGGGATTTATGGTTATGCCAACGGCATTTCCACTGTTGAAGGCGGCATGCACGTTGAGGGGTTCAAGACAGCACTTACCTCGGTAGTCAACAAATATGCCCGCGCATCAAATGCATTGAAAGAAAAAGATGACAACCTGTTGGGTGAAGACATTCGTGAAGGCATCACTGCAATTATCGCGGTAAAACTTCGCGAGCCACAGTTCGAAGGTCAAACCAAAGCAAAACTGGGCAACGTATCCATTCGATCGTTCGTGCAAAAGGAAACCAATGCACGACTCGAAGAGTGGATGCAAGAGAACCCAACCGAAGCAAACCGCATTGTTAAAAAAGCGGTGGCGGCAGCGCAAGCACGACTCGCGGCAAAAAATGCACGTAACGCTGTTCGCCGCAAAACTGCGCTTGCCGGTGCAGGCATGCCCGACAAACTCAAAGACTGCACCAGCACTGATGCAAGTGAAACAGAACTGTTCATCGTTGAAGGCGACTCCGCGGGCGGTACCGCAGTGGATGCACGCGATCCACGCACACAGGCCATCTTGCCAATCCGCGGGAAAATCCTGAATGTAGAACGCGCACGACTTGACAAAATGTTGAAGAACACTGAAATCCAAACACTGATCACTGCAATTGGTGGCGGTATTGGTAACGACGAGTTTGATGCATCAAAAGCGCGCTATCACAAAGTGGTGATTCTGGCTGACGCCGACGTTGATGGCAGCCACATTCGAACCTTGTTGCTCACGTTCTTTTATCGACAGATGAAGCCGATGGTCGAAAGCGGCTTCATTTATATTGCACAACCACCATTGTTCTCAACCGAAATTGGTAAAGAAAAAACATATCTAAAAGACGAATCGGCGAAAGAAAAGTTTCTCGCCGAGCACCCAAACCACAAAAAGGAATTCCAACGACTTAAAGGTTTGGGTGAAATGGACTGGCAAGAGCTTCGCAGCACCACGATGTCGGCCGATTCGCGCACCTTGTTACAAGTAACCGTTGACGAAGCGGCACTTGCCGAAGACATCATGAGCGTGCTCATGGGTGACGACGTAGAAAGCCGAAAGAAATTCATTCAAACCAATGCGCGTGACGTGCGCAACCTCGACTTCTAACGAGTACCGAAGCGTAAAGGACTTGTGTAATGGCCAGTAAAAAACCAGCAAAAAAAGCAGCAGCCAAAAAGGTTGCGCCACGCAGTGATAAATCAAAACCAGTAGCAGAAACCGCAGACGGTGCACCGCCTAAGAAGCCACCAACCAAACAGGACGACTTGTTTGCCAACCCCGACTCGGTTCAGCCAGTGCAGTTGCAAGACGAAATGGAACGCTCGTTCCTTGACTATGCAATGTCGGTCATCATGTCGCGCGCATTGCCCGATGTTCGCGACGGATTAAAGCCAGTTCACCGCCGAATCATTTGGGACATGGATCAACAGGGTTTCCGTCCCGACCGACCGTTCGTTAAGTGCGCTCGCGTTACTGGCGACACCATGGCGCGCTATCACCCGCACGGTGACGGGGCCATTTATGACGCACTCGTGCGCATGGCTCAGCCGTTTTCGCTGCGTCATCCACTTATTGATTTCCACGGAAACTACGGTTCACCAGACTTTGGTCCGGCGGCCAGTCGTTACACCGAATCTCGTTTGCACCCACTCGCCATGCAATTGCTTGCAGACATCGACGAAGACACGGTCGATCTCATTGCCACATACGACGGCACTGCAGAAGAACCAATCGTCTTGCCCGCACGCTTTCCCAACCTTTTGGTTAACGGCAGCCAAGGCATTGCTGTGGGTATGGCAACAAGTATTCCGCCACACAACTTGGGCGAAGTGGTTGATGCAACACTTCACTTAATTGATAACCCAGAAGCAACAACGGGCGACCTCATGAAGTTTGTGAAAGGCCCCGACTTTCCAACGGGCGGACTCATTCTTGGTCGTGAGGGAATTAAAGACGCATACCAATCCGGTCGCGGCAGCATCAAGATGCGCGCCAAAGTCAGCATTGAAGAAGGCAAGCGCGGCCAGATGCTGATCGTGGTTACCGAACTTCCGTATCAAGCCAGTTGTTCAGCAATCGCCTCTCGTATTCAAGAATTGGTAGACGGCGG
>Ga0129324_10002538_pt1 | contig 11150 bp, 9 predicted proteins | sample CPBDNA_7_FD_96879 | JGI IMG/M metagenome (GOLD analysis project Ga0129324, IMG submission 96879) | Freshwater to marine salinity gradient microbial communities from Chesapeake Bay, USA - CPBay_Spr_15_0.2_DNA | ecosystem: Environmental > Aquatic > Marine > Coastal | place: USA: Chesapeake Bay... | reverse complement strand
CTAAATTGTAATTATAAATTTATTATGAATTATATAGTAAAATACTTTTAAAGAAAGATTATAAACTTAATCTTTAGTATTCAATAACTCATTCACGCAACGCTGCCAAGCAATATTAAATTTTTCTAAAGTAAATGATCTAAATAATTTCACCGTGTCATTAGACAATGATCCTTTTTGTATAATAGATGTTAAATCATTTCTTAAAGAGTCATCTGTTGACGATTTAAAACCTCCAATATCAAGTAATTCTTTCATTCCTGCTACACCTGATCCTAATATTGGAGTACTATGAATAGCAGCTTCATGGAGAACACGGCACCAACCCTCTTTAAGCTCTGACATACAAATAACTGCCTTAGCATTTTTTAATAAAATATTATATTCATCATAATCAGCATTAATAAGATGAACTTCGTTTGCTGCATTAAATGTTGACACTTTTGCAGGAGTTGTTGCTATCATCGGTAATCCAAAATCTCTCAGTGACTTAAAAACTTTTTTTTGCCCTTTTCCAACAGCAAATTTACCAAGATGCAAATATTCATTACTTACTAAATTATATTTTTTTAAAACTGAATCTTTATTTAATGAAACTATGGAGCGGTCCATTGATTGAATATCATAACCATTGTAAATTGTTATTGTATTTTTAAAACCTTTCTGTTTATAAAAATTACTCCAATATTTTGAAGGACTAATAACTATATCTACTTGTTTTTTTTGTATAATAAAAAACCAATGATATATTTTTACATACAATTGCTTAAAGCCCTTAAATACAGAAGGGTCGTAGTGATGCGCAATGCTAATTACGGAAACTTTTTTTGGAATTATAAGCATCATTGCTGGGGATATGATAGCAATATTAATATTTCCAAAAATTAAAATATATTGTGCTCGAAACCAAAAAAAAATTATAGCTAATAAACGAGGCAATAATTCAGAATTCTTAACTTCTATTACCTCATATGATAGGTCTCTAATCTTTTTCTTAAGTGCTTCATCAATATGAGCATCATAATTTGCACCTCCACTATTTCTATTTATTGAAAAACGAACTATCTTTTTAAAGGGTTTCATTTAAATTACCTTTGTTTGCTATTACTGATGAAATAAATCTTATATATTTTTCTGTAATAGAACTTACTGAAAACTTTATTACACCCTCAAAAATTATTTCTTGAGATTTAGGTGAATTAATAGCTAATTTTAACGCTGAAATTATTGAGCCAAGATTATCAACCTCTGCTAAAAATCCGTAACGACCATTACCAAGAATTTCGCCAGGGCCAGAAAAAGAATTGGTACTAACCACCTGCATTCCTGTTGCTAATCCTTCTGCTAAAACCATTCCAAATGCTTCTGAATTGGATGTATGAACTAAAATATCTGATTTTTTCATTAAAGACTCTATATCAGAATTATAGCCTAAAAAATGCACTTGGTGCCTAAGACCCAACTGTTTAACTAACTTTTTTAACTCATTCTCTAGTGATCCTTCTCCAGCAATTAGTAACTTATCTTTATTATTTGCTACTTTTGAAAAAGCCCTTATGAGTAAATCAAATCTTTTTCTTTGTTCTAGGACTCCAACACCTAAAAAAGTTAATCCTGAAGTGTTTTGTTTTTTTTTATTTTGTCTAAAATTTTTTTTTGAAAACTTTACAGGATTATATATTGTAATACACCTTGATGGGTGCCATGAGTTTTTATTTAAAAATTCTAATCTAAGTCTGTCTGTAACAAATAATAATCCATTTAATTGATTGTAACTTAGCCAAAATAACGGCAATAGTAATCTAAAATATAATTTTGGATAGTCTCCAATTAATGGTGATTTTGCAAAATTTTCTGAGCCTATTAAAGCAAATGTGCCTCGACACAAAAATTTAGCTAATCCTGCAGAAATATTGCTGTAAGGACCAATAGAAATAGAAGCATCATATTGAGAATTTCGAAAAATTTTTATTAATCTAAAAATACCATTAAAAAAACCTGTAGCATTTAAATCCAAAATATTAGAAAAATATTTAGGTCTTTTTTTCTTTTCATTATCTCCTCCACGACATCGAATAACAATTATATCGACACTATGACCTTGTGATTGAAGGTGTTGGGCTATAGTAGCTGTTTTCTGTGCTCCCCCATGGTAATTATAATCAAGGATTATAAATGCAATATTCATATTGCTTTTATAATAAATTGATACGTCTAAGTCTAGTTTTGATATACTCTTTAAACTTCATATCATCAGGATTCAACTGTCCAACTAAATTTTGTATTAAATTTATGTTTCTATCAAATTCAATTTTTTCATCTAAACCAAAAACTTTTAGCATATCTTGCCAAGAAGAATGAATATCAAATTTATTAATCAATTTTTTACTTAAATATCGATCCATCGCATAACGGTATAACTCTTCAGTTTGATTTTTAGTAACTTTAAGTTCTGCTATTAAATTGCTTGAAATTAAGTTCTCATATGTTTTTGGATCGTTCCACCAATATCCAAATTTATACTCATCACCCCATGGAGAATTAGTAGAGGCCACCACAGGAATCCCCTTAAATATCAGCTCTTCTGCAATACTACCATGATGAGTGATACCTACAACTAATCCAGAGGTTTTAATATGGTTTACATCAAAATGAACATCTGACCACTGCACTTTATCAAAATTTACTATACGAGATTTAAGAAAATTATTGGCAACTAAATCACCTGGATGATAATTGGGATCAATATTGGGATGTGGTTTAACTATAACTTTTGACACTTGTTTATTTGAATTAAGTCTTGAAATAGTTTTATAAGTCCAGTCCATTAAATCATGGTATCCATCATAGGAATATAAATATTGAGCATCAGTAAAACTGTGAAGATATAAAATTATACTAACACCATCTAAATACAGTGGCTCTTTTTTATTATAAATATATTTATTTTCGAGTCTACCCATGTAACTTAATTTATTCCATGGAGTTTCTATTCTTTCATTATAATAATCAGATATTTTTTCTTTATCTCTTTGAGTAATGCCAATGCTTGTTTTATAAATTTTTAATTGGGAAAAATACTTTTCTTTTAGTTCATACTCTATAAAAGGATGTTGCTTGCTCTCTAATTCAATATACCGGGCACCTTGATTACACATAAATCGAGAGAAGAAACCGTATAAATATCCTTGTGATGGTCCAATTACAAAATTAATGTTTTCATTTGATAGAACAATTTTTTTATATTCTTCAAGAGAAAAACATAATTTATATAATGTAGCAAGAATACCTAATCTAGATTTAAATATACTTCCACAGGATTTATAATCACCTCGTAAAGCTTCAGACAAAACAAATAATCCTGCATAAATATTTTCAACTTGATATTCAAGATATTTTTTACGCTTAAGAGAATATTTCCGAAAGTAAATTAGATAATCAAGAATCACTCTATAGTTGAGTTTTAAAAAACTAATTAGAGAATTTTTTTTACTTGCCCTTATTCTTTCAAACTTAATTTCTAAATCATCAATACTTAAATTTGCTTTATCTTGATTGCCAATAGCAAAATTAGCAATATCAGAAATTTTATTGGAGTTATTATTTGAAAATTTTGAAGATTTTAAAAAGTTTATTAATTTTTTTAATTTTTTTTTATTTAGGTATATATTTAGGTTTTTAATGCGTAGTAATAAATTAAATAAGTTAAAAGAACTGTAGTTTGGAACTGTATTAATTGTAACCTCTTTTATTCCATAAGATTTTTTAAGCCACAATGCAGTGTCTATAGAAATTAAAAACCAGCCCGCATTCAAGGTTGCATTAGTAAATAGTTTTGCTTTTTTTTTAATCATATACTGTTAATGTAATTTACTTTTTGATAAATTAATTAATTTTACTTAATAGGTTTCAATAAACAGTTAGTTGATTAATTGCAATTTTATATATAAATGTTGTTTAAGTAAAATATTATAATGTCTAACACTTTAACCTCTATTGGTAACGCCACTTTAATATTTAAAGAAAATAATAATCCAATTTTATCAACAGATCCTTGGTTGGGTGATGAAGATCCAGCATATTTTGGCAGTTGGATTTCTAGTCATGAAATACCAAAAAGTGTTAAGAGCGAAATATCTAGATCTAAATACATATGGTATTCCCATGGTCATCCAGATCATATGAACCCAGAAAGTTTACAAAGGTTTAAATCAAATAAAATTTTGTTACCAGATCATTATGGATCGAGAATATTTAAAGATATAAAAAGTTATGGTTTTGATGTCGATGTTCTTCCTGATAGAAAATGGATTGAATTAACAAAATTTTTAAAAATTCAATCTATAACCACACACAGGCAAGATGGAATTCTTCTTGTAGAGTTTTGTGGCAAATTATTTATTAACCTAAATGATGCTGGTGCTAGCACTTGTTCTAGATATATTAAAAAAATATCAAAAAATTACTCTCATTCTTTTATGTTTTCTTTATCAGGATATGGCGATGCAGATATGATTAATTTTTTTGATGAAAGCAATAATAGGATAGAACCTTATGCAAAAAATAAAAGAAAAGTTGGAGAGCAGTTATCAAATTTTGCAAAATTAATTGGTGCTAATAAAATAATTCCATCATCTAGTTTTCACCAATATCAAAGAGAGGATTCGATTTGGGCACAAGAATATACAACTCCATTAGAAAATTATAATGATGGTATAGATAAAAATTTAAAATATTATCCACCTTTTTGTGAAATTGATTGCAATACTCTTGAATTTAGAGAATTAAATCCTAAAAAAATTATTGCAATTGCTAAAAGACCAGAAGAATTTGGAGATATTTATTCCGATGAATTAGAAAAAAATGATTTAGATTTAATTAAAAAGTATTTTTTGAGAAAAGACTTCATTAATAATTATTTTGGATTTATGAATTTTAAAGTTGGTGGCAAAGATAACTTTATTAGAATGAATAGTAATTCAAAAAAAGGAATTACATTTCAGGTCCCAAGAAATTCATTGATGACTGCAATTAATTATAGAATATTTGATGATCTTTTAATTGGTAACTTTATGAAAACAACTCTTCATAATTGTTCATCGTTGTATGAAGGTCCTATTTTTCAAAACTTTACTTATAACATTGCCAAATATGGTGATAATGGAAATGCTGAGAATAATGAAGAAGTTAAGAAATATTTAGAAGAATATAAAAAAAGAATGGGTTTTGAGCTAATTATAAACGGTTTAGAAGGACAGTCTAAACTTTTCCTAACTAGAATTTTAATTAACAATCCAAAATTATTGGAATTTACAAAAAAAATTTATTCTGTAATAAAATGAAAATTTTAACCACTTTATTATTTGCTAATTTTTTAAATAAATTTTTTTACCATACAAAAAAATAAAGCTCGAAAAATTTTGAAATTACCTAAAATGAAGTCTCCAAATTTTGTTTTACCATCTCTGCTTTTAACAGTAAAAGATACCTGCTTAAAAGATTTACCTAAAAAAATATTTTTAAGCATTAACTCAGTACCAATAGATTTATAACTATCAAAATATCCACATAATTTGTAAGATTCTATTCTATAACCTTTTAATCCGCAAAGTGGATCCAAAATACCATATTGATGTTTTGTATAAAGGCCAAATAACAATTCAGCAATTCTAGCTTTTTTATTGCGTACCCCTAACACAATTGAAGTCCCAGATTTTAACAATTTAATGATTTTTTTTAATAAAACTGTCTTGTGTTGGCCATCTGCATCTATAGTTATAATAAAATCAATATTAAGTTTGGCTGCTTTTTTAAAACCTGTATTCAAAGCAGCATCATATCCTAGATTATTTTTATGAATTTCTACAATAGCACCAAGTTTTTTAGCCACCTTTCCAGTTTCATCTTGAGACCCATCATCAACAACTATTGTTAGTCCATATTTTAATGCTCCCTTAACCACTTTAGATATGTTTTTTTCTTCTTGAAAAGCAGGAATTACAATAGCTACTCTAGATCTATCCATCTTAAATGATCTCCTGCACTTTTGTCTTTGCAAAGCTTTTTGCCTAATACATTTTTGACTTCATAAGGTGGAAGACCGTCGGATGGACAGGGTCTAAGAACCTCAAGATGTTTTAATTGAATTTGAGTACCAGATGTTAAGTCTTTAGTTAAACGGATTGATCTTCTCTGCAAGACAACAGTTTCTTTTTCATTATTTTCAATATCTTTTATACTATGACCAATAGCATTTTCTAATTCTCTTGACCTATTAACCATTTCTTTCCAAGTATAAGGATCCATAGAAAATTTATGATCTGGTCCTTCTCTTGAAGTGTCATCTGTAAAATGTTTTTCTACCATTTTTGCGCCCAAAGCTATTGAGCCTAAAACTGTTGCATGTCCTGGTGTGTGGTCACTTAGCCCAAGAATAATATCTGGATAGATTTCACGATATGTTTTAAGAACATCTAATTGAATAAATTTAAAATTTTCTAAACTTGCAGTATAATTAGTATTACATTGCATAAGGCATAGATTGGTGTTTAATGCTAAGCCTGCATTGACAGCACGCTCTACATCTTCTAAAGTTGAAGCTCCACTTGCAATAATATATGGTTTTTTTTTTGAAGCAATATACTCAACCATTTCAATCCAGGTAATATCACCAGAACCTATTTTATATGCTGGCACATAAGGATCAATAGCATCAACTAAATCTTTACTGTAAGGGCTTGTAAAAAAAGTAATACCAGCATTTTTACAGGTTTTAATTATCTCTTCTGTCCATTCAAGACTTACGCTAGCATCTTTATATACCTGAAATACTGATTTTTTCCATTTTGCTTGATGAGATTGCTGGCTGCCTAGAGAGCGGAACCCAAAATCACTTACAATTGTTTTAGCTGTAAAATGTTGAAATTTAGCAGCATCTGCTCCTGCATCAGCAGCAAGATAAATCAAATCTTTTACACGATTTAAATCTCCATCATGATTTGCGGCAATATCTGCTATGAAATATACTGGATTATTATCACCAATATTTTTTCCATCAATATTAAATACTTTTTTTATCATTTTATATATTCTTTTGCTGTTAGCTCAATTTCTTCGATTAATTTAGGGAGTTTGATATTATAGTTTTTTTCAAACTTGGTTAAATTCATGCTCATATTCTTTGGTCTATAAGCATGCAAAAATTTAGCACTTGATACACTAATTTTTTTTATTTTTGATGTTGATAATTTAAGTTCTTTTGCAAAATGGAATGCGAATTCCGCTTTATTCATGGCATGATTAGAGCCTAAATTAAAAACACCGTTAATTTTTTTTTCAACTACTAATTCAATCATTTTACAAAGATTATATATCGATAATGGATTAAACCAAACATCTTCGAATACTTTTATATGATTTCCTTCAGCCAGTTCTCTATAAAGCCAATCTGTTAAACTATTTCTACTTAAAACTTTACTTTTTCCAAAAAAATTTGTTCTTAATATGACACTATTAGTTTGGGCTGCTATCAATTCTCCACAATATTTGGAGAAGGCATAATAGTTTGAAAGATTTATATTTTTTTCACTACAAAGACCTTCACTATCATAAACCTGATCAGTTGAAACTTGGACTAAGAATGAATTAAATGAATATTTTTGAATAGCATTAACTAAATTTTCGACTGTTTTAACGTTTAGATTATAAGCTTTAATTGGAAATTTTTCACAATGATCAACATCAGTGAGGCCCACTAGATTAATTATTATATCAGGTCTAACTTTATCTAACATTTTATAAACCTGATCAAAATCTTGAAGATCCACATTATAATCTGTTAAAGATTTTTTGCTTTGAGAAATTATTTTGTATTCCTTTAAATACTGACCTGAAACCAATTCACTACCTAGTAAGCCAGAACTACCTAAAACTAAAACACTATTTTTAAAAGTCATTTTTTATCTAATTAGTTTAAACGCTTAAAGCCATTTTGACAAATTGGTCCTTTAAGTAATTTTTCTATATCTTGTCCATTTTCGCAATCACTAATTAAACTAAATATTGGATCAAGAGACTCAAAATATCTATCAATAATTTCATTTGAATGCTCAGTACATACATAAATATTATTTCCAGCTAAAAAACCTTGTTTCAACATTTCTTGTGTGATTAAAGTTTTGTAAGCAAGGGTATTGTCACCTAAAAATTCAAAACTAGTCAATGCCGGTAGACCACTAAAAAATATTTTTAATTCATATTTATTAGAAAGTTTATTTAATCGATCTCTGATTGTATGACCTATTTTTGTAACCTTATCCCAAGATTTATCACGTTCCATAACTTCTAGTGTTTTTAAAGCTGCACTGGGCCCAATACGTTCAGTCCAAAATGTACTACTAATAAAACTTGATTGAGCTGAGTCCATTATTTCTTTTCGACCCACAATTGCAGTGATTGCATATCCATTACCTAGTGCTTTACCAAACATAGCTATATCTGGCTCAACATTATATTTTTTATGAAGGCCACCAAAAGTTTCTCTAAACCCAGATGTGCATTCATCAAAAATTAACAAAATTTTATTATCTGTAGCAAGTTTTCTAACTTTTTGTAAAAAATTATCTTCGGGTTCAATGTTTCTAACCACTTCCATTTTAATGATGCCTATATTTTTATTTTTTATTAATTTTTCAAGTTCATCAATTCTATTGTACTTGAATGGGAAAACAGTCCCCTTTAAATTACTTGGTACACCACTTGTCTTAAGACCTGACAATAAATGACCATCTAAATTTTTATTATCGTTAAGATTGGCTGATAAATACCAATCATGCCAACCGTGATAACCACATATAGCAATATTATCTTTGCCTGATGAGGCGCGAGCAATTCTAACAGCTATTGAATTTGCTTCTCCACCACTTCTTGCAAAACGCACCCCCCCTGACCATGGATGCATTGCGATTAATTTTTCTGCTAAATATACTTCCTCAGGACAATTCAGAGTGCTCATATTGCCCAATTGTATTGTTTTTAAAACAGACTCATCAACCTCATCATGTCCATACCCAAGCAGGTTAGTTCCAATACCCATAATTGACATATCAATGTATTCCTTTTCATCTAAATCCCAAACTTTACAACCTTTTGCCTTACTAAAATATGTTGGCCATTGTTCTGGCAAAAACATATCAGGTCGTTTTGAAAGTAACATATTGCCACCAGGTATTGAACGTTTAGCTCTTTGCCAAAGTTTTTGACCTTTCCCCATTGAAGCTCCTTGATTGCGTTTAGTATTTAAATTCGAAAAAATTTCTGGCTTACTGTGATATAAACTCAATACCTTTGTCCAACAAAAATAAATATCTGGTGAAAAATGTTCAAATACTTTTGAAATAGTTTGAAAATCATCAATATCATCTACTGTCAAACGTAAATTTGAGTGATCATTTTCACTTTGAAAATTTTTTATTTTAAATAATTTTGAATTTTTTAAATACGGTGTTACATGCTCTCTATCAAATAATTTTTTAGTTTCAGCATGAGCGCGCTTGAGTGAAGCTAAGGTAAAAACTTCCACATCTAATCCATCTGGATAAGTTGGAACTATAGTATTACTCATATAATCTAAGGTTTGAGATTTAAATTTTTTAACTACCTCATCTACAAGCACTGGGTCAACTAATGGACAATCTCCAGTAATTCTAACAATGACATCTGCTTTATATTTTTGAGCAACTTGCAAATAACGATCGAGCACATCTTCCTCACTGCCCTGCTCACAATCAAATCCTAGTTCTTTCAAATGCTTAACTAATGAACTATTCCTCTGATCATTAGATGTCGCAACAACAATTTTATTGATTTCTTGAGATTTATTTAAACGTTTAATCAAAACCTCAATCAAAGAATAATTCTCAATATATTTCATCACTTTATTAGGTAGCCTAATTGATCCTAATCGTGCCTGAATTATAGCAACAACATTCACAAATCACTCCAATTTGATGGGTTTATTAACATTCTATTATTAGATATCATGAAATACCAATCTTCTTTTACTATTTTTTTTTTAGATGCATAAATAATATCTTTCAGTTGTTTTGTGCTATCTACGCCAACAATAATGCTATTAACCTCTTTTAATGAGAGCGGATAACTTAAACATGCATCAAGGGCATTTAAACCTTTGCTATCTAATTTGAAAGACCATTGATCCCAAATTTCAGACCATTTTTCAAACTTAGATGGGATTTTGTTTCTTTCAATCAAAAGCAAACCTTGTAAAAAGATAGATCTAACATGAACTTCTATATTTTCATGATAAAGTTTTGAAAGCCATCCACTGGTCTCTATTCGTCTATCAATTAAATTTAAAGGACATTGAACTATATCAATTTTCATTAAAGGAAAAATATTATCTAATTCTTCGGGATCATAAATGGAAACACCTATTTTAGACACCAGGCCAGATGATTTTAAATTATTAAGTGCTTTTTTTAGCTTAGATCCATTTGATCCAATAAGATCCGATGGGGAATGGAGTAATAAGCCATGTAATGACTTTACATTAAGTCGATTAATAGAGGATATAGTTTGGTCTTTAACCCAAAGATTAACATCTAATATATCGCTGGGTAACTTAGGTAATTTTGATATTACTTTAAAACTTCCCAATCCAATACTTCCTAAAACTTGCTCACTTTCATTATAAGTGATTGCTGTATCAATTATATCAAGATAACTTTCCCTAGCGAAATTTAAAATAGATCTTATTTCAGATAGTTTTACTCTTTGATCGATATTATTAATACCGTATTTCATTCCAAACTGAGCACTTCCTAAAATTATACTTTTCATGCTATTTTAATACAATTAATTATTTATAATTTTAATTGTTAAATTAATTATGAACCATACTTATTTTTAAATAATGAGAACTTAATCCAAAAAATATACCTGACCAGTGTAATAAAAATCAAGAATGGAAGTAACTTAATCTTATCAAAAAAACTTGCTTTGTTTAGTGGAATAAAAAGCTCGTTATATAAAGGATATAATATTGATTGAATTCTTCTTTTTAAACTCCAGTCAATTGAATATTTAGAAAAAATTTCCCAATCACTTCTTCCGTAATTTTTCCATCTTGT
>Ga0129324_10002536_pt1 | contig 11155 bp, 11 predicted proteins | sample CPBDNA_7_FD_96879 | JGI IMG/M metagenome (GOLD analysis project Ga0129324, IMG submission 96879) | Freshwater to marine salinity gradient microbial communities from Chesapeake Bay, USA - CPBay_Spr_15_0.2_DNA | ecosystem: Environmental > Aquatic > Marine > Coastal | place: USA: Chesapeake Bay... | reverse complement strand
AGGAGAAAATTGAGATTCCTGATCCCAAACGATATACCAAAAACGACCTGGAAGAAATCACAGCAGATTTTCAGACCATGCCCGTTTTTGAACGTAAAGTGAATGATACAAAGTCTGATGAAAAGCCGGTCTCTCTAAACGACCGTCTTCATAAAGGCTTGAAATTTGGAATGAATGACCGACTGGGTTTTATCAAACACCTTTTTAATGGCAGTGATCAAGATTTTAATCGGGTGATCTCACAGCTCAATACTAGAAACAGTTACGAAGATGCTCAAAGCTTCATCAACAGCATGGTAAAACCAGATTACAACAACTGGGAAGGAAAAGACGCCTATGCCAATAGGTTTATGGAGCTCGTAGAAAAAAATTATTGATGTGCTCTATAAATTCAGATCTAAGGCTTGATTCAAGTGACTGCAGTGAACGGAAAGCAAAGACATTAGACAACTTCATAAGTTGTCTTTTTAAATCTATTTACTGGTACAAGGAATTGATGTGTATCTCGCTTTCGAGAAAGCAAAACTTCTAGTACCCCAAAATCCTAAAAGTTAGTTTTTCAAAAACACCACATTAAAAAAGCCTTTCAGGATTTCTGAAAGGCTTTTTTATATCTCGATGAAATTATAAATATTTCCGTCTGTGCGAAAATTAGTTATTCAATGCTTCAGCACCACCGACGATCTCAAGGATCTCGTTAGTAATAGCTGCTTGACGTGCTTTGTTGTAAGTCAATTTCAATTGATCTCTTAACTCTGTTGCGTTGTCTGTTGCTTTGTGCATTGCTGTCATACGTGCACCGTGCTCACTAGCCCAAGAATCACGCACTCCTTTGTACAATTGCATCTTGAGTGACTTAGGAATCAATTCTTCGACGATTTCTTCCTTAGAAGGCTCAAAAATATAGTCCAGCTCAGTTTCTGCTTGAAGGGCGTCCTCATCTTTTGCCACTGGCTTAAGAGGAAGGAAGTCTTCTGTCATTACGATTTGTGTAGCGGCATTTTTAAAGCTGTTATACACAATAACAATTTTATCAAATTCACCTGTTCTAAACAGCTCCATCAATTCTTCAGCAATTACAGCTACGTTATCATAAGAGATATTCTCAAATAAATCGCTTTTATTAGACTGTACTGGAGATTTCTTGCTTACAAAGTCGTTTGCTTTCTTACCTATAGTCATGTAAGAAACGGCCACACCTTTTAATTCGTTTTCATTTAAACGAATCAGCTCTTTAATAATATTTGTATTAAAAGCACCTGCAAGACCACGATTTGAAGTAATTGCAACTACAAGAGCTCTTTCTACATCTCGTTGCTCTGTATATATACTTCCGGCATCGCCTTCCATAGTAGCACTAAGATTTTGAAGTAGCTCCGTAAGCTTATCAGAATAAGGACGCATTGCTGTAATAGCATCTTGTGCTTTTTTCAACTTTGCTGCACTTACCATCTTCATGGCAGAAGTAATCTGCATAGTAGATGATACGGACGATATTCTGTTTCTTATTTCTTTAAGGTTTGCCATGATTTAAGTTCAGAGTTATGAGTTCAGAGTTATGAGTTTTTGATTATTGCTACCAAAATACGTATCAACTCCTCACATTTATCCTTCAATCCTTTAGGTACTGTTCTTCCTGTTGCTTCAAGAATTTCTAACCAATACATGGTTTCATCTGCTTCTTTAAGCGCAATTCCAAACTTATTTTTAAAATCTTTTGTGCTTACACCTCTTTGCGCTTCCCTTGTATTGGCTCCAATACTTGTTCCACTTCTTAATAATTGAGATGCCAGTTCAAAATCTTTATTTAATTTTAATTGATCTGTGAAATGAACAATCTCACAAGCAAAAACAAAACTCTTCGTTCTGATTGGACTTTCCTTGTAACTCATTTCAACAGATTATCTTAAGAATTCAGCGTTAGCAGTCAGAAAACTCTGAACTCATAACTCTGAACTCTACATTTCATTTAATAACGAGAAGAAAGGTCCTTAGCTACTGCTGTAAGTGTATCAATCACTTCATCAGTAAGTTTTCCCGCTTTAAGAGTATCTAAAACATCTCTATGCTTAGCATTAAGAAGTTCTAGGTAGTCTCTTTCAAATTCTTTTACTTTCTCAATAGGCACATTTCTCAACAAGTTCTTAGAACCAGCATAAATAATCGCAATTTGATTTTCTACTGGATAAGGATTGTTTTGTGATTGCTTAAGGATTTCAACGTTTCTCTTTCCTTTTTCAATGATACTTAAAGTAGCTGCATCAAGATCAGAACCAAATTTTGCAAAGGCTTCTAATTCACGGTAAGCTGCTTGATCTAGTTTTAAGGTACCAGATACTTTCTTCATCGACTTGATCTGTGCGTTACCCCCTACACGAGATACCGAGATACCTACGTTAATCGCTGGACGTACACCAGAATTAAACAAATCTCCATCTAAGAAAATCTGTCCGTCTGTAATAGAGATTACGTTAGTTGGAATATATGCAGATACATCACCAGCTTGTGTTTCAATAATAGGAAGTGCCGTAAGAGATCCACCCCCTTTTACGATAGGCTTCAAACTGTCTGGTAAGTCGTTCATGTTTGCTGCAATTTCATCATTGTTGATGACTTTTGCCGCACGCTCTAACAATCTAGAGTGAAGGAAGAATACATCTCCAGGGTATGCTTCACGTCCTGGTGGACGACGCAGCAAAAGAGATACTTCACGATAAGCAACTGCTTGCTTCGATAAATCATCAAAAACAATAAGTGCAGGACGACCCGTATCACGGAAGTACTCCCCTATTGCTGCACCAGCAAATGGTGCATATACTTGCATAGGAGCAGGATCAGATGCATTTGCTGCTACGATAGTGGTGTAGGCAAGTGCGCCAGCTTCTTCAAGCACATTAGCAATTAATGCTACGTTAGAGGCTTTTTGCCCTATCGCAACGTATATACAATATACTGGCTCGCCAGCATCATAAAATTCTTTTTGGTTGAGGATCGTATCGATACACACCGTAGACTTACCCGTCTGACGGTCACCGATTACCAACTCACGCTGTCCGCGACCTACAGGAATCATCGCGTCTATAGACTTGATACCTGTTTGCATAGGCTCGGTAACAGGCTCACGGAAGATTACTCCAGGAGCTTTACGCTCTAGTGGCATCTCATAAAGATCACCTTCTATAGCGCCTTTACCATCTATAGGCTCACCAAGAGTGTTGACCACACGACCTACAATTCCTTCTCCTACTTTAAGGGAAGCAATACGCTCCGTGCGCTTAACAGTATCTCCTTCTTTAACCTCAAGTGATTTACCTAGAAGTACCACACCTACGTTGTCTTCTTCAAGGTTAAGAACGATTCCTTCCAGCCCACTTGCAAAAGAAACAAGTTCTCCATATTGTGCATTAGAAAGACCGTAAACACGTGCGATACCATCACCTACGGTAAGTACGGTTCCCACTTCATCAAGTGATGCTGTCGCATCAAAACCTGATAGTTGTTGCTTAAGTATTGCAGATACTTCTGCTGGATTTACTTCTGCCATGTTCTTATTTTTATTCTTGTTAAATGTCTATGCATCGACAAGCGCTGCTGGACAATCTTTATTTGTTGTTATTTAGTCGGCGCCTCTGTAAAGAATGACACTAACCTCTTTTTGTCTCGCTTTCGCGAAAGCGAAATAAAAGGAATGAAAACTATTAATTCGTTTTACTAATTACTAGCAAATGTTCTTTTTAGTTCACCAAATTTATTTTGCACACTTGCATTGATTTCTCTATCCCCAACTCTTAGTACAAAACCTCCTAAAATACTCGGGTCGATAACTTTCTCAAGTGTTACTTCTTTACCTGCTAATTCTATAGCCTTAGCAAGTACTTTCTTCTCAAGGTCTGCTGTGATTTCTACAGCTGTTGTAACCGTTGCAATCTCACGCTTATTCATTTCTTCAAAAAGAATGATAAAGCTTGTTGCTACGTCAAGAACAATGTCTGTACGCTTGTTAGCCACAAGTAAGTCAAAAGTTTTCATAGTCACCTCATTTGCGTCCTTGAACACTTCGCGCAATCCGGCACGTTTTTGATCGGCCTTAACCAACGGGCTAGAAAGAAAATTGCGTAACTCCTTGTTTTTAGTAACAGTAACAAGGATGCTTTTCATATCTTCATTTACAGCGGCAGCTTTATTCTCGTCTATGGCTAGAGAGAGAATAGCTTTTGCGTAACGGGAGGCAGCTCTTGATAATTTCATAGTTACTAGATGTTTGCTTCTGCAAGCATTTTATCGATAAGTGCCAATTGAGCATCTTTTTCAGAAAGCTCCTTGCGAGTTAATTTCTCCGCTATGTTTAAAGAAAGCTCTGCAACTTGAGATTTAATGTCTGCAAGAGCAGCTTTTTTCTCTGATTCTATAGCTTCTTGAGCACTAGCAATAATTTTATCTGCTTTTTCTTGAGCCTGACCAGCAGCATCTGCGATCATTTTTTCTTTGATCTCACGAGCCTCTTTGATCATTTCGTCTCTTTGAAGACGAGCCTCTTGAGCAGCCGCTTGATTGGACGCTTCTAAATTTGACATCTCTAGTTTTGCATTTTCCGCAGCAGCAAGTGCTTCTACAATTCCTTGCTCACGCGCATCTAAGCTACTCAATATAGGCTTCCATGCAAATTTTGCAATAAGGAATATTAATCCTATGAAGATAACAAGTTGCCAGAAAAAAAGGCCCAACGAAAAATCATTAATTAACTGATCCATGATCTGTATTTAAAATAATTGTTTTTAATCTTTAATTTATAAATCACCTCCTATAACCAACCGTTATAGGTAAGTGATTTATGTGGTTGTTTTTACTGAGCCTATCCTAAAAGAAGCGCAGCAAAAGCAAAACCTTCAAGAAGTGCTGCGATGATAATCATCGCTGTTTGGATTTTAGCAGCAGCCTCTGGCTGTCTAGCGATTGCTTCCATTGCTTTTCCACCGATCATTCCAAGACCGATACCAGCTCCGATTGCAATAAGTCCTGCACCTACAATAGTTGGGATTTCCATAATAAACTAATTTAAAAATTAAACAAAACGTTCTCTCACTTCATCTATGTCATCTTCTTCAGCACCTTCATGTTCGGGATGATCATGTTCTGCAACTGCCATACCTATGAATAAGGCAGAAAGTAAGGTGAAAATATATGCTTGTAGAAAAGCTACTAATAATTCAATTAATGTGATAAACAAAGCAAGAATAAAGTAAAAGACACCGTATCCTATACTTGCACCAGTTCCAATGTTTAAATCTGTTTTGGCAACTGTAATTGCTCCTAATAAGGTAAAAAGTACCACATGACCTGCAGTGATGTTTGCATATAAACGTACTAAAAGCGCAAATGGCTTGGTCAATGTCCCTAATAATTCAATGGGTATAAAGAAAATTTTCATTATTGGGTGAACACCTGGCATCCAAAAAATGTGTTTCCAATAATCTTTGTTAGCACTAAAGGTAGTAATGATATAAGTCAATAAAGCTAAACAAACCGTTACTGCTATATTACCCGTTAAATTGGTCCCTAAAGGAGTAAGCCCTAACAAGTTTGCTATCCATATAAAAAAGAAAACTGTCAATAAGAACCCCATAAACTTGCGGTACTTCTTCTCTCCCACATTAGGCTTTGCAATCTCATCTCGAACATAAATTACCAAAGGTTCTAAAACACGACCAAAACCTTTAGGAATAGCGCGTTTTTTATACTGCTTGGCTAAGCCTCCAAAAATCAAGAAAATAATCAGTCCCACCAAGATGGAGGTTGCCACATTCTTAGTAATAGAAATATCAAAAGGCTTTATATTATCAGGATGATGAACATCTGACGCTATAAAATCTTTTGGCCCATTAACTTTATATATTTTGCTGTGGTGCAACTGATAATAGTTACCGTCAATTTCTGCAATCTCCTCACCATGATGGAATACAGATGACATAAACACCCTTAATCCATTATCCCATATAATGACAGGTAGTGGTAAGCTTACAAAAAAGTGGTCTTCAGCTTTTTCAAAAAGAGTAAAATAGTGGGAATCCTTGAGGTGGTGTGAAATGAAATTATCTACTTCAGCTTTGGTATTTACAGCATCTCCTTCGCCATACTCCCCCTCGTCAACTTCATCAAAGACAATTTTTTCCCCCTCTGTGAATTGTTTCTCGTGTTCATTTTGTCCATTCGCTTTCGCGAAAGCAAAAAAAACCAAAGCAAAAAAAGCTGTTTTTAGGTAAGCTCTATACATGTAATACACCTTAAAAAGTTAGGTTCTTTAATTCGGCTGCAAATGTACGACAAAAATGAAATTAAAAAACAGCCTTTTATTAGTAAATTTTTTAAAGGAATTTTTAATTTTCAAAAGACTCTAAAGTAGTATTATTGAGCCACTTGATTACCACAAAAGCTTCTACGGCAAGAAAGGTAAAATAAGGAATTAGAAAAGAAAGTATTTGAGCTTTGGTCAAGGGGGGTTCCTGACTTAATAATTGAGGAAATAAAATCAAGGCAGCACCAAATTTTACAAATACCGTTACTAAAAAAACATAGCCTAATTGATTAGGAACTAATTCATATAAATAGTGCATGCCACAAACTGAGGCAAATGTAGCAGATCCTAAAAATATATAAAGCTGATATAGCTTGAATACTGGAGATTCTTCTATAAAATAATGCAGTCCAAAACCTACCACAGCCAATGCTAGAATAAGTAAAAACGCTTTGAGATAAAAATTCATAATACGCATAGGGGTTTAAAAAGTGCGACTAAACAGGTTGTTCTTTTTTACTATTGTTTATGGATTTTATACCTGACTCCATCTTACAACTGGCATTAAAAGACGCCCCTGGCTCTACTGCAAGTTTTTGTGTGGTTACCTCCCCTGTAATCTGTGCCGTAGCCTTTAAAGAAAGTAATCCTTGAACGATTAGCTTTCCAGAAAACACCCCTTCAATATCGGCATTATTACAATTTAAGGCGCCCTCTACTTTACCGTCTTTTCCAATCACCACTTTTGCTGTTGTTTTAAGAGTGCCGTTTATAGTTCCATCTATTCTGAAACCCCCTTCACTAACTACATCTCCATGGATAGTTGTTCCATAACTTATTCTGTTTTGCGATTTACCAGACTCCATATAAGTGTTGCTTTGCTTTTTATAATTCAACATATTATTGTTCCTTTATAACGATTCTTTCTCGTAGTTATCTAAACTTTTATAGACCTGAATAATTTTATAATTTTCTGAAGCTATAGCTAAGTAAGGTTTTAAAACTCTATAAGTATTTTCGGTTTTTGCCATAAGAGCACCTAGACCTTTTGCTCCCAATTTGGAACTTAACCCATGCACCACCACAAGCTTTTCGTTGATATTGTAAGTATCTATAGAAACTCTAAAAGTAAAGTGTTCCTTTTTAATGGCTTCCTCTAGTTTTTCCTTTAGGTCATCCATATCGGCAACCTCTGTATTTTTAAATCTGTAAAGTAATTTAAAATCCGTAAGCCCATTTTCTGGAAGAAACACCTTTGGTATTTGAAGCGTTTCAGCACTGACGGCAAGCTTTTGAGCACTTTTACCCACTTCTGTATTAGGGAAGTTTAAAGCTACGTAATCTATACCTTTTTTATACTCTTGAAAACCATAAAGTCTTCCAGCAGCAAATGCTTTTAACAACTCCAGTCTTGGTACGATATCGTCTCCATTAAATAATGTGGAATACTTCTCAGCGCTGGTAATCACTAAATCGTAGTTTTCCTTCTCATATTCCTTATACAATCGATTATAAATTGCCAGCGGACTCGCACTGTCGTCTAGTTGTGCGTCGGGATTTCTCAATATTTGAGCATATCTCGTGTCTGGATGATCTGTTATAATTCTCTTTTTTAACTGTTCGGCTTTCGCGAAAGCATTACTACTAGGGTCTTCCTTGTAAATTAGATACAAGTTATAGAGGGCTGGCAATAAAAGTTTTTCAGCCGGGTCGTGCGTCAATAAAGTATCAAAACGACTGATGGCAAGATCGTTGCGCTTAAATTTCTCCTTATAAATAACACCTAGTTGATAATAAGCAAAGCTTCTAGCCTTTGCAATACTGTCCAGCAAGAGTGCACCTTCTGGAAGTCTACTGGTATAAAACTCTGTAGTAAATTCTGGTCGTACTTCCACTTCTTCAACAACAACCTCTTGTTCCTCTTCTGTTTGCAGCTCCTCTTTTTTATTTTTGCGCCTCCAATTGTCCGTAAGGTTTCGTTTTCCCCATTTTCTTCTAAAATCCAACTTACCACGAGCAACTGTCTGCTGATTAAAGAAATAGAAAGAACTCCCTCCAGGAGTTTTAGAGCCTATATCGGACCTAGGTTTTCCAAAAGCAGGCCCTACATTACCGCGTTTAGCAACATTGTTGTTAGTATTTTTTTGAAACGCATTCTGCTCTTGAGCTTCTTTTGCTGCTGCTACTTCAGCTTCTTTTGCAATGCGTTCTTCTTCCTCTTTTAAACGGTCTATATACTCTTGATAATATTGTGCTTGCTGTTCTATCGACATACCGACAACCATAAGAATACTATCAGCACTGCGACGTCTTCCTTCATATAGAATTACATCGTCTAGGTTATTTCTCTTTTTAGTAAACAGTCGGTACTCATTTGTGCGCTCGACGTAATTTGCAATAGCGCTATCAAAATATTTACCCGCATTCACAAATTTGGATTGATCAAAACTTATCTTACCTAAAGCAGCATAATTGTTTGATCTCAAGTAGACATCCTGACCGTTTTTTACGCGCAAAGATTTATTGTAATATGCTACTGCTTCTTCTATTCGGTCTTCTCTCTCATAATATATGGCTTTTCGAGAGTAAATAGCGTCCAACCAAGGTCTGTTTTCTCGGTTGTCTTCCAAATCGACGATCGTCGATAGCAATTCTTCTTTATTGTCTATAGAAGGGTCAAAGTTTTTGATCTTTTCTATAAAGGCATTGATGTAGTACCGACGAGGTATGTTGCGATGCATTTCTATAATCTCATCATAATGCGCAAAAGCGCTATCACGCTGACCAGACTTAGCAAATAGTTGTGCAGTAATGAACTTATAACGGGCTTGAATTTCTTTATTTTTAGTCTGTTGCTCTGCCCGATTCATATAAAACAGAGCGCTATCTACTTGCTCCAAATTTAAAAATGCTTGAGATAAAGTAGCATTTGCAATAGCGAGATCTTCCACTTCTATAGCTCCCTCTTCTTCCTTAAGCAACTGACTTAAATTCTTTATCGCAGTTTCATTATTATCCAGCCTCATATTTGTTTTCTCACGCCACACTTTGGCCTGATTGATCTGGTCACTTTCAGGCATAAATTGTAAGATATAGTTGAAAGCCTCTAATGCGGGGATAAAACGCTGGTCGTAATATCGCGCCTTGCCTAAAAGCATATAAGACTCATCAATTTGAGGGTTGTATTCCGTCTCATTGATAAGCATGGAGTGTTTTTGTACCGCTTTAACCGCTTTTTCTTCAGCTCGCTCAAAATTGGGGTCTATTGGTTTATCACCTGGCAAAAAGACTTGATCTTTTAGCGTCATGCGTTCTACGGGTAATACCTCCCAGTAATTCTCTTTATAAGTTTGTTCCAAGCCGTCAAGCCCCGCTTGTAAAGCGAGATTACCATTATACAAGACGTTATACTCTGTCCCTACAGCATGCAGATTGCGGCTTACAAAGGAATTCTTTTTCCTGCTACAAGCGGCTACAACCGCTGTAAGAAAAAATGCAATGCATATATTGTAGAAAAACTGTTTCAAAAAATAGGTTTTAAACGAATTTCAATAACTCCAAATACCGTGTTGATATTGTAAAAGATCGTAAAAATAAGGATTTTTTACTGCCGATGAAGTTTACAACCCGAAGATGGTAAATTTATACACATTTTGATTGAAGAACGTTGTTTAAAGCTTTATTTAAAATACAAGGGCCTCCTTCTGAGCTTCTCGTAAGTAAAGTTCTCGGCACATCTTTCGTTTTATTGCCTATTAAAATATATTCTTTGTGTTTTAGTGATCCCCACATGCTGATTGACATTGTACTATTATTCATCCCATAAGAAATTACTAGTAACTATCTGAAAAACCTTCCGTTCTTTACAAGAGCATAAAGGTGAAGTAGGGAACGGCCTTTTAAACTGAACTATATTTCTAAATTTCTTGAAAAATAGATGCTCTGGCTTTGTAATATGATCCCACCCAAATATGGCTAATACTATATATGCTCGGGCATTAAATTTTAATTTCCCCATCAAAATAGCAATCTTAAATAGAAAAAGAAAGTTCTACAAACATATTTATCCCCCAGATGTGTCTCGTTTAAGGATAGTGAAAAAGGGCCGCCGAATCAAAAAATAAAATGCTAGAAAACTTATTAAAAGGCACATTCCCTTTAAAAAGAAAACAACCCCACAACTTAATAAAAAGAGAACAGAAGCTCTTTATGTTTTTTATTTAAAAATAAATAACGCTCTTACGATAAAAAACACATCAGGTGTGTTCCCATTGAATTAGAGAGCAAGTGTGCTGTACTCAACAACCCATAGGGTTAACCCTATACAAATAAAAAGGCTGTACAACACTGGTCAAAAAACATATCTCCCAAACGGTGCCCTTATAAAAGAATAATGAACTGCATGGCGTCACCGTGATTCATTATTTACAACTTAAAAGGGGTTTTTAAAAATATAGATTTTAAACCGTATTCTCTTCCCTTTTCGGTTTCTTCTATATGAGGTTTTGGAGAACATACCATAGCAATTCCTATAGGCACAAAAGTTGTCCAAACTCCTTGCTCTATAAATTGAAGTAGTATGAATCTAGTAATTAAGAATAACGCAGTAAAACAAACTCCGTAAATAAGGAAAACTCTAATTTTAGGACTCATGGCAATTAATTTTTTCTAAAGGTATATCATTAGACCTTAAATACCTTCTTGCTGAAAATTGATTTCAAACCGTATTCCTTGCCAGATTGCATTTGTACTACATGAGGTCTAGGAGCAATCAACCACGCACAGGTCAAAGGGACGATAGTAGTCCAAAGAGAAGCCTCCATAACCAACTGCATCATTATAAATCGCGCTAGTAAAAAAGCT
>Ga0129324_10002535_pt1 | contig 11159 bp, 10 predicted proteins | sample CPBDNA_7_FD_96879 | JGI IMG/M metagenome (GOLD analysis project Ga0129324, IMG submission 96879) | Freshwater to marine salinity gradient microbial communities from Chesapeake Bay, USA - CPBay_Spr_15_0.2_DNA | ecosystem: Environmental > Aquatic > Marine > Coastal | place: USA: Chesapeake Bay... | reverse complement strand
GGTAAGACCATAAATAGGGTCTGGTGCAATGGGGATGATGCCGGCAAGTGACGCGGTAACCAAAATGTGGCCACTGTTGCGCGCAACCATATGCGGCACAATTCCGCGTGCACCAAACACCACTCCATCAACGTTGATGCTCATGATGCGGTAGTACGAATCGTTATCCAGTCGCTCCAATGGGTATGTCGCTGGATCGCCGATCACGTTTTGATGCGTTGACACACCGGCATTGAGGCACACGATGTCGAAGTTGTTGTCGATCTCGTATTGCTCTTCCCAGGCCTTGGCGCTGGTGACATCGAGATGCACGTATTCGCCGCCAACTTCTGCTGCCACTTGTTTGCCAAGGGTGTCATTCACGTCGGCTACAACAACCGTTGCGCCTTCCTTGGTAAAGCGGCGTGCCATTTCGGCACCAATGCCGCTTGCTCCGCCCGTAATGAACGCGCGTTGACCAGTGAGTTGACCCATGATGTTCTACTTTCCTTGTGCTGCTGCGGCAAAGACGTCGAGCAGAGTGTCTATTTGTTGATCGGTAATCACGAATGGTGGGCAGAACGCGTTGGTGTCTGCATTAATCGAACGCGCAATGACGCCGCGCTTAATCATGTTGTCGCGAATGGTCAGACAATTTTGATCGAGTTTGAGTCCCGCTGCCCAGATTGCACCAGCGCCACGTACTGAATCAATCACGCCGTCTGCTGCAAGTGAATGCAATCCGTCGCTCAAACGTTTACCAACATGCTTGGCGCGTTCAATTAATCCGTCGCGTTCGATGATTTCCAAATTCTTCAACGCGGCGGCACACACGGACGAGTGACCCGAATAGGTATAGCCATGTCGCAAAAAGAAGTCGGGGTCGCGCTCAAGTGCGTTTAATGCTGTGCGACCGACGAACACGCCGCCGAGTGGCTGGTATCCAGAGGTAACACCTTTTGCAAAACACAACAGGTCGGGAACAACGTTGTAGTAGTTGGCAGCAAACCATGTGCCTAGTCGACCAAAGCCGGTGATCACTTCATCAAAAATAAGTAGCGCTCCGTATTGATCGCACAACTTACGCGCACCTTCTAGGTAGCCATCTGCAGGCGGGTATACGCCACCTGCTCCTTGCAGTGGTTCGATGATCACGGCCGCAATACGTGTGCCGTTGTCTTTCATAAACGATGCAAGGTCTTCAATGTTGTCGCTATCTACTTGCACTACTTCGGGAAGTAACTGTCCGTAGCCAACTTTGTTCAGAGGCAAACCTTGCGCGCTGGTACCGCCATAGTTGGTGCCGTGGTATCCGCGGTTGCGCGAAATGATGATGGTCTTTTCGGGGTGACCCGCTTGCACATGCGACACGCGCGCGAGTTTCATTGCCGTGTCAATCGCTTCCGACCCGCTGCCACAGAAAAATACACGAGATTCGGGAAGCGGCGAGAGCGTTACCAACTTTGCAGCAAGTTGTTCGGCCATCTCGTTGGTGAATGGATCAAATGTTGAATACGTCTCGAGCGTTCGAATCTGTTCGGCAACTGCGTCGGCGATCTCTGCATTGCCGTGACCAACCTGGCTGTACCAAAGACTGCCGATCGCATCGATGTATTCATTGCCCTTGTCGTCCCACAGCAGGGCACCGCTTCCGCGGACCATCCGAATGAAATCGGTCTTGGTGGGCTTGGCAAAGGCATGCAGGAGGGGTTCAGCCATGGAGATGACGCTAGTTCGCCTAACCTAGAGCCGTTATGAAGGGCCTCATTCTTTCGGGCGGCGCGGGAACGCGCCTACGGCCCATCACCCACACCAGCGCCAAGCAATTGGTGCCCATTGCCAACAAGCCAATCTTGTTTTACGGCATTGAAGCCATGGCCAAGGCGGGCATTGGTGAAATCGGCATCATCATTGGCGAAACGGGTAAAGAGATCCGTACTGCAGTGGGCGACGGCTCGCAGTTTGGCGTGAAGGTCACCTACATTCCCCAAGATGCGCCGCTTGGTTTGGCCCATTGCGTATTGATTGCCCACGACTTCTTGGGCGACGACGATTTTGTTATGTACCTGGGCGACAACATGCTCGAGCAGGGGTTGAACGAATTTGTCGACGAGTTCGAATCTGCGCGTAAAGCCGGCGGACCAAAAGCTCCAACTGCACAAATTTTGTTGTGCCATGTTGACGACCCACGTCAGTTTGGTGTTGCAGAAGTAACCGCAGAAGGTCATGTGGTGCGGTTAGTAGAAAAACCGCAGAACCCGCCATCAGATCTTGCACTTGTTGGTGTGTACTTGTTTGACAAAACCATTAACGATGCAGTGCGCGCAATTAAGCCTTCGCCTCGTGGCGAACTTGAAATCACCGACGCCATTCAATGGATTGTCGAACAGGGTTACGTGGTCAATCACAAGGTGCTTGAAGGTTGGTGGATTGACACCGGCAAGAAAGACCCATTGCTCGAGTGCAATCGGTTGGTGCTTGAAGTGTTAGAGCCACGCAACGAAGGCGATGTGGATGCTGCATCACAAATTGAAGGTCGCGTCGTAATCGAAAAAGGTGCCGTTGTTCGCAACTCGCGTATTCGTGGGCCAGTAGTGATTGGTGCGGGCTCAATAATTGATCACGCTTACATCGGGCCGTATACATCGCTTGGTCGCAACTGCAAGGTTGAACATTCCGAAATGGAGCACAGCGTGGTGCTCGATGGCTCGAGCATTGTGGGCATTGAGCGTCTTACCGACTCACTCATTGGCCGCGACGTGCAAGTAACACGCTCGGAGCAAAAGCCTCGTGCACTACGCCTGATGTTGGGCGACGACTCGAAAGTAGAACTTGAATAATGGCTGTCATTACCGAATCAAGCGTGATCAAAGATGTGCAGATTGTGGAACCTGCCATGTTTAAAGACGAGCGTGGCTTCTTTATCGAAACGTATCGCCGCCAGTGGTTTCCACTCGGCCGCGAAATGATCCAGGGCAACCGCGGCGATCGCCAGGCTGGTTGCGTTGTTGGACTTCACTATCACTTGCATCAAAGTGACTACTGGTATGTGCCGTATGGTTCGTGCCGCGTGGTGTTGCACGACTTGCGCACAGGTTCGCCAACCGATGGTGCAACTCAGGTAATTGACTTAGGAACACAGGCAGACGGCTCGCATGATCACCGCGGCATTTTTATTCCACCAGGTGTGGCACACGGCTTTGCTTCGCTTACCGACATGACTATTACCTATTTAGTGGATGGCTATTACAACCCAGCCGACGAGCGTGGCCTTGCCTACAACGACCCAGCAGTGAAAGCCGACTGGGGGTTCGCGAACCCAATTTTGAGCAAGCGCGATCAAGACAACCCAACTCGTGGCAACATCGACCCGCAGTTTCAGCCACACTTTTCACTCAGGACCTGATCTAGCGCATGAAGATTTTTGTTACCGGTGGTGCGGGCTTTATTGGCTCAAACTATGTGCGCTGGGTGCTCGCAAATACCGACCACGAAGTGACGGTATTCGACTCGTTGACATACGCAGGCAACTTGTCGACGCTGAAAGACGTTGATGACAACAAGCGCTATTCGTTTGTGAAGGGCAACATTTGCCAACCAGGTGACGTAGACGCCGCAATGCGTGGCCATCATGCCGTCGTGCACTTTGCAGCCGAGAGCCACGTTGACCGCTCCATCGAAGGCAGCGAAGACTTCATCCTCACCAACTGCTTTGGCACCAACGTGATCATGGATGCAGCGCGCCGTTTAGACATGCAGCGCGTGGTGCATATTGGTACCGACGAGGTGTATGGCTCGGTTGAAGTTGGATCGTCAAAAGAAACCGACGGCCTAGAGCCGCGTTCGCCGTATTCGGCTAGCAAAGCGGGAAGTGACCTCATTGCGTTGTCGTACCATGCAACACATGGCTTGCCAGTAACGGTTACACGTTGCACCAACAACTTTGGTCCGTACCAATACCCAGAAAAAGCAATCCCATTGTTCACCACCAACTTGCTTGATGGAAAGAAGATTCCGTTGTACGGCGACGGGTTAAACGAGCGCGACTGGTTGTATGTAGACGACCATTGCACGGGCGTACATCTGGTGTTGGAAAAGGGCAATGTTGGCGAGATCTACAACATCGGCGCAGGTAACGAAACCGCAAACCGTGTATTAGTAGACAAACTGCTTGCGCTGCACGGCAAAGACGAAGCAAGCGTGCAATACGTTGAAGACCGCAAGGGTCACGACCGCAGGTATTCGGTAGACATTGCCAAGATCACCAAGTTGGGTTGGAAGCGCGAGCGCTCACTTGACGAAGCACTTGAACAGACTGTGAAGTGGTATCGCGATAATCGCTGGTGGTGGGAGCCACTCAAGGGCAAGAAGTAATGAAACTGTTTGTCACCGGAGCAGGTGGACAACTTGGTCATGAACTTGTCAGTGCTATTCGTACTTCTGGGCACGAAGCTATTGCCACCACACACGCGCAACTCGACATCACTGATGAAGAAGCGGTCAAGGTCGCAATTGGTTCTGCGCAACCTGATGTGGTGATCCATGCTGCTGCATGGACTGCAGTAGACGCCTGCGAAGGCGACGCCGCCAAAGCCATGAACGTGAATGGAACGGCATCGAAGTATGTGGCCGATGCAGCTCATGCTGTTGGTGCGCGCGTGGTGTACATCAGCACCGACTACGTATTTGATGGCACAAAGCCAACGCCATACAACGAAGGCGATGTGCCAAACCCGCAAAGTGTGTACGGAGCAAGCAAGCTTGCGGGCGAGCGTGCAATGGGCACTGACGACGCAATCGTGCGTATTTCGTGGGTGTGCGGTTTTCATGGCGCCAACATGGTGAAGACCATTTTGAAACTTGGTGCAACAATGCCCGAGTTGAAATTTGTTGATGACCAGATTGGCAATCCAACGTTTGCTGATGACGCTGCTAGAGCAATCGTCGATATTGCAACACGTGGTCTTGGCGGAATCTGGCACGTCACCAATCAAGGCGTTGTCAGTTGGTATGAATTTGCTCGTGAGGTGCTCTTGGCAGCAGGCATGGATGCACAAAAGGTGAAACCAATTTCCACACGTGATTTACAACCACCGCGTCCTGCGCAACGGCCTGCTAACTCGGTTTTGCATGATGGCAAGCTTGAGCAAGCAGGCATTGCTGTGTTGCCAGATTTCCGTGAGCCACTTGCCCGATTGGTGCGACGACTTCTTGCAGAAACAGGCGAGTAGGGTTATTGCATGGACGATCTGACACTCATTGCCGAACTTGAGCCGGTTGCGGCGAAATTGCTCGAGCGTCACATGGGCGTGGCCAGGGAATGGTTTCCGCACGAAATGGTGCCATACAGCCGTGGCAGAGATTTTGATCCGAATCATCAATGGGTTCCAGAAGACGCCGACTTTGGCGATGCCGGAAGCGACATTGACGAAGCCGTTCGTGGTGCGTTGTATTTGAACTTGCTCACCGAAGACAATCTTCCGTATTACTTCCGTGATATCGACCGTTTGTTTGGCAGTGACACTGCCTTTGGCGAGTGGGCTCGTAACTGGACGGCAGAAGAAGGTCGTCACAGCATCGTGATGCGTGATTACTTCACCGTCACGCGCGCAGTCGACCCAGTGCAACTCGAACGTGCGCGCATGATTCAGGTGCGTTCTGGGCAGGTGCCAGCACCCCACGATGCGTTTGAAGCATTGTCGTACGTGAGCATGCAAGAACTTGCCACGCGCATCTCGCACCGCAATACCGGCAAGTACATGACCGACCCGATTGGCACCGACATCATGTCGCGTGTGGGTAACGACGAGAACTTGCACTACCTGTTTTATCGCGACCTCACCGCCGCGGCACTAGAACTTGATCCGTCTTCAACGGTGCTCGGAATTGAACGCGCGGTCACCACGTTTGCAATGCCGGGTTTGGGCATTCCCGACTTTGATCGCATCTCGAAGGCTGTCGCCAAAGTTGGTATCTATGATTTGCTTATTCACCATGACCAAATTCTTGAGCCGTGCATTAGGCGTCACTGGAAGTTGGAAGAAGTCACGGGGCTCAGCGATGATGCCGAACGTGCCCGCGAAAACATCTTTAAGCAGATGGCCCGCACCCAAAAGGTGGGTAAACGCCTTGCGGGTGACCGCGTAGACGCCTAACTAGCAACGACTACCTCGCTTCGCTTGACTCGGGGGTCTGTTACTGGTGGACTAGGGGCATGGCTAATGCAACGTTTACCAGCATGGATGTGTCGACCAAAGAAGAGTGGCTCAACATTGGAGCCGAAACGGCAAAGAATCAACCGCGCGTAGCCGAAGGCATTCTCAACATGTTGCGCGGAATGCACACCATTGTTGATGGTTTTGTCACTGACCAATTAACACACGCGCTACAAACGGCAACTCGTGCCGAGCGCTCGGGTGCAGACGATGAAGTAGTGGTTGCGGCATTGTGCCACGACATCGGTAAAGCAATTAGCGTGCCAAATCACCCTGCCATTGCTGCTGCGATCTTGAAGCCTTACGTTCGCCCCGAAGTGCATTTCATGATCGAAGTGCATCAAGACTTTCAGGGCAAGCATTACTACAGCCATTTTGGAATGAACCCAGACGCGCGAAACAAGCATGAAGGCCACCCTGGATATGACTTGGCTGCACAGTTCGCTGATGAGTGGGATCAAAAAGCATTCGATCCGAACTACGACACATTTCCACTTGAGCATTTTGAGGATCGTGTTCGTGCAGTGTTTGCTAAAGCAAAATTTGTAGTGGCCGACTAAATGACGCGCAGCATCTCGCTGCCGATGTACGACTTTCCTGAGGTTCACGCTTCGTCAACGGCGCTACTTGAGGCACTCAGCGTTGCGTTTGCTGCAGTGGGCGAAGATGCTCAGCCGTCGTTTCCCGAAAGTTCAGTACACGAACATCTCATGACGATGTGGAAAGACGACAACACGTTGCTGAGTCAGTCGTGTGGGTTGCCGTTTGTGGAAGCGTTGCACGACTACGTTGACGTCGTTGCCACATTGAAGTGGGCTGGCATTAGCGATGATCGTGGTTGGTATCGCACGGTCATTGTGGTGCGCGAAGCACAAGGTGCAGCAACGCTTGACGAAGTGGGTGGATTGCAACCAGTGATTACCAACCCCCAAAGCCTCAGCGGATGGTGCAGCCTTGGCGTGGCACTCGGTGAAGTAACAACAGATCCGCAGTTCGTGCAGCCCTATGTTGAAAGCGGCGGGCATGCAAAGAGTTTGCAGATGCTGCAAGACAAAAGAGCAGATATTGCATCCATTGATCCGGGAACATTTCAGTTGTTATCGCGCCATCGACCAACGCTTACTCGAGGATTGCGCATCATTGGTCATGGACCACTGGTGCCTGCAACTCCACTGCATGTGTCAAAGATTCGAAACGTATCGCTCGAGCAGGCACGTGAGTCGGTGCTTGAAGTAATTTCACGCCCCGAACTTGCTGGCGCGCGTGCAGACATTGGTATCGATGGAGTCGTACCCATGAGCAATGAGGATTATTCAGCAATTGCGCCACTTGTTGAACGCGCACACGCCATATTGCCTCGATAGGTACAGATAGGCGAGACTAGAAGCCTGATGTCCGGACCACGCCCAGTAATTGCCCCCCGCGGAACCGAGTTGTCGTGCGCCAACTGGCAGATAGAGGCACCGTATCGAATGTTGCAGAACAACCTCGACCCTGATGTTGCCGAGCGACCAGACGACCTCGTGGTGTACGGCGGTACGGGGCGTGCTGCACGCAGTTGGGATGCATACGACGCCATGTTGCGCACCATGCGCACCATGAAGCCAGACGAAACAATGTTGGTGCAGTCGGGCAAACCCGTTGGTGTGTTTCGCACGCACGAGTGGGCGCCGCGCGTGTTGTTGGCGAACTCCAACTTGGTGGGCGACTGGGCAACCTGGGACGAGTTTCGTCGCTTAGAGCAAATGGGCCTGACCATGTATGGCCAGATGACTGCTGGTTCGTGGATCTATATCGGCACACAAGGAATTTTGCAGGGCACGTACGAGTGCTTCGCCGAAATTGCACGCCGCAAGTTCAATGGCACACTTGCTGGCACTATCACGCTTACTGCTGGACTTGGTGGAATGGGTGGTGCGCAACCACTTGCTGTCACCATGAATGACGGTGTTGCGTTGTGCATTGATATTGATGCATGGCGAGTGAATCGTCGTGTCGAAACCCGCTACCTTGATGAAGTTGCAGACTCGCTCGAAGACGCAGTTGCACGATGCATTAAAGCAAAGGCAGAAAAGCGCCGGCTCTCTGTTGGAGTTGTTGGCAATGCAGCCGACATGTTCCCCAAGTTGTTGCAGATGGGTTTCCCCGCCGACATCGTGACCGACCAAACAAGTGCACACGACCCGTTGTCGTACATGCCAAATGATTTGAGCGACGATGCAGCACAAGAGATGTTGAAGAACAACCCTGAAGAGTTCATTCGCCGTTCGCGTGCAGCAATGGCCGCGCATTGTCAGGCGATGGTTGGGTTCATGGATGCTGGCGCCGAAGTGTTTGACTACGGCAACTCGCTACGTCGCGAAGCACAGCTTGGTGGATACGACCGTGCATTCGATTACCCAGGTTTCCTACCTGCATACATTCGTCCGTTGTTTTGTGAAGGTCGCGGACCATTCCGTTGGGTTGCGCTTTCGGGAGACCCTGCAGACATTGCAGCAACCGATAAGGCAGTGCTTGAAGAGTTCCCCGACGATGACGGCTTACATAAATGGATGCGCTTAGCCAAAGAGCGCGTTGCATTCCAGGGCTTGCCCGCCCGAATTTGTTGGTTGGGTTACGGTGAGCGTCATCGCCTTGGTCTGCGTTTCAACGAAATGGTGCGCAAGGGTCAGTTGAAGGCGCCGATTGTGATTGGTCGTGACCACTTGGACTCTGGCTCGGTTGCTTCGCCGTATCGCGAAACCGAAGCCATGATCGACGGATCGGACGCCATTGCCGACTGGCCGTTGTTGAATGCATTAGTCAATACGGCAGCAGGTGCAACCTGGGTGAGCATCCACCACGGTGGTGGTGTGGGTATTGGTCGCAGCATTCACGCAGGCATGGTTGCGGTTGCTGATGGTACCGACTTGGCCGCCGAGAAGCTGTCGCGCGTGTTGTTGTCCGACCCGGGCATGGGCGTTATTCGTCATGCCGATGCCGGTTACCAACGCGCAATTGATGTTGCTGATGAGCGCGGTGTGCGCTTACCGATGCGAGAGAGTTAAATCACTCCAATGACTACCTATTTCGCGCAGTGGGCATGGCGTGGCGCCGAGCATGTTGTAGCCAACGTGCGCATCACGGTGTCACACGGTGTGATTAGCGAGGTAATAGACAACGCCACCAAACAAGACGGCGACGTGGTGGTTACAGGTGTAGTGATGCCTGGGTTTGTGAATGCGCATAGCCACGCGTTCCATCGCGCACTTCGTGGGTGCACTCATGGCGGCACAGGCGACTTCTGGTCGTGGCGTACGCCAATGTATGAAGTCGCTAATCGCTTAACACCCGATTCGTATCGCGAACTTGCCACCATGACGTTTGCCGAAATGGTGCTATCGGGAATTACGGGAGTGGGCGAGTTTCATTACATTCACCACAACACTGACGGCACCAAATATAAAAATCCAAATGAAATGGGTCTTGCAATGGTGCAAGCAGCACAACGCGCAGGAATTCGCATTGCACTTCTTGATGCTGCCTACCTGCATGCCGCACTCGACAAGCCAGAGCCACTTGCCGAACAGAAGCGTTTCTCTGATGGCAACATTGATGCCTGGCTTGATCGAGTTGATGCACTCGGCGAAGGCGGCGATGGTTGGACTGTGGGCATGGCCCCGCACAGCGTGCGCGCTGTGCACCCGCGCGAACTTGAAGAAGTCGTTGCTAATCGCCATGGCAAAGTGGTGCACCTGCATGTATCCGAACAGCCTGCAGAAAATGTCGCATGTCTCGCTGCAACAGGTATGACACCAACGCAAGTGCTGGACAACGTTGGTCTGCTTGGTCCGCACATGACCGCAGTGCATGCAACGCACCTCACCGATACCGACATTTCGTTGCTTGGCAATTCGCGTACATGCGTGTGCTTATGCCCAACAACAGAACGTGATCTTGCCGATGGAGTTGGTCCTGCTGCTGCGCTGCGAGGCGCGGGGGCAACGTTGTCGCTTGGTACCGACTCGAATGCATTCATTGACATGTTTGAAGAGACTCGCGCGATAGAGACCGATGAGCGCCTGGTAACGGGTAAGCGTGGGTTGCACTCGCCGGCATCGTTACTTGCCGCAGCAACATCGGTAGGGGCCACCTCCCTTGGCTGGGGTCCACACGGAATTCAGGTTGGCGCACCAGCCGACTTCATTGCACTCTCACTTGATTCGGTTCGCTTGGCTTCGTTTGATAGCGCAAACGGTGCAGCGCACATTGTTCATTCGGCGGCGCCATCCGATGTGCGCGATGTATGGGTAGGTGGCAAGCAGGTGGTGGCCAATTTTCAGCATGTTGAAATTGGCGACGTAGTTACAGGGCTTCGCAGTGCAATTGCTGCAGTCGTTACACTGTAAGCACTATGGCTATTCTTCCCATCGCAACTGTTGGTCATCCGGAACTAAAAATTGTCGCCAAAGAAGTAACACGCGAAGAGTTGGCTTCTGCCGAAGTGCAGCAGTTCATTGACGACCTCATTGAAACCATGCGCCATGCAAATGGTGCCGGTCTGGCAGCAACACAGGTGCTGCGCCACCAACGCATTTGTGCAGTCGAAGTGGACAACAACCCGCGCTACCCATACAAGCCGCGCGTTCCGCTCACCATTTTGGTCAACCCTGTCATCACCTTCCTCGACGACGACACATTCAACAACATGGAAGGCTGTTTGTCGGTTCCTGGTATTCGTGGTCAGGTTGCGCGCAATACGCGCATTCATGTGAAGGCATGGGATCGAGAAGGCAACGACATTGATACCGAGATCCGGGGCCTCACTGCGTGCACCTTTCAGCACGAAGTAGATCACCTCGATGGCTTGCTGTTCCTCGACAAAGTGACCGACCCAGGCACGCTCACTACATGGGATTCATTCAACCTGTTTCATCATGACGCGTTCGTAGACCGCGCTAAAGCGCTGGTTGCTAAACACGGTTC
>Ga0129324_10002532_pt1 | contig 11165 bp, 10 predicted proteins | sample CPBDNA_7_FD_96879 | JGI IMG/M metagenome (GOLD analysis project Ga0129324, IMG submission 96879) | Freshwater to marine salinity gradient microbial communities from Chesapeake Bay, USA - CPBay_Spr_15_0.2_DNA | ecosystem: Environmental > Aquatic > Marine > Coastal | place: USA: Chesapeake Bay... | reverse complement strand
TCTGGTGGCGTTGATACAGATATAGCTTTTAATGAAAATGTGACTCAAAGCTTTCCTAACGTAGGATTAGGAGGTTTTTATTTTACAGATAAATTCTACGTGGGTTTATCAGCTCCTAATTTATTAACGACGACACATTTAGAAAATGAAAACGGTATACAGTCTACTGGTGTTCAAGACATTCATATTTTCATAAACAGTGGTTATGTATTTGACATCAACCCAGACTTAAAGTTCCAGCCTTCTTTCCTTTTAAAAGGTGTAAAAGGAGCTCCTTTATCTGCTGACTTGAATGCCAACCTCTTGTTTAATGATACATTAGAAGCTGGTATAGGTTATCGTTTAGATGACTCTGTCAGCGCGCTGGTTAACTTTAAAGTGTCACCAGAACTTAAATTAGGTTATGCTTATGATTACACCACAACTAACTTAGGTAACTTTAATTCGGGGTCTCATGAAATCATTTTATTGTATAACATTAAAACAAAATACTGGAGGGGCGGTTACGATCGTTCCCCTAGATTTTTCTAAACCTATTTATCACCATACTTATGAGATTAATAATTACTTTATTGATGATCGCACTGCTAGCAGGAACTTATAGCACTGCCCAGAATTTAAGTCTGAAAAAGACGGATCAATTATTCAAAAATCAGGCGTATACGGAAGCCATAGTGAACTATAAAAACTTGGAGACTTCTGAGGAAGTTCTTCAAAAGCTAGGAGACTCTTATTATTACACTAATGATTTTGAAAACGCAGCAAACACCTACACCAAGCTTAAAGATAATTTCAGCAGTAGTCTAGACAAAGACCGCATGTATAGATATGCGCATTCACTTCTTGGTATTAAGGATTATCACGCAGCAGATGTTTATTTAAAAACATATTATGGTAAAGATTGGAACACAGAAGAGTTTCTCTTTGAATTAGAAAGAACAACACCTAACGTTTTTGAAGTAGTACCAATTATAAATAAAGGATCTAAAAGTGATTTTGGACTGTCTTTTATAGATGGTAAAAATGTAGCTTTTGCTTCTTCTCGTAATATGGACCGTCCTGTTTTTTCTTGGAATGGGTTGCCATATTTGGATCTTTATGAGGCAGAATTAAATGGTACTACACTGAGTAAGGTGACGCCATTGTCTGAAGAAATAAATACAGATCTTCACGAGAGTAATGCTGTTTTTACCAATAAAGGTAAAGTGATGTATTTCAATCGCAACAATGAAAAACGTGTTAAAATAGATGGCGATAGAGTTTCAAATATCCAATTGTACCGCGCAGAAAAAGTTGATAACAAATGGACCAATGTGACTTTATTACCTTTTAATAATGAATTGTACAGTGTGGAACACCCTTCTATCAGTAAAGACGGAAAGACACTTTACTTTTCGAGTAATATGTCTGGTGGATACGGCGAATTTGATATCTATAAAATAGCGATCAATGAGGATGGTTCTTATGGTGAGCCTATTAACCTAGGTAATTCCATCAATACAGCTTATAGAGATCAATTTCCTTACATCAGCGATATCAACACCTTGTATTATGCCACTAACGGTAAGCAAGGCTTAGGTGGATTGGATCTACATAGAGCAAATATGGTGAATGGTGAATTTGACACTCCTATTAATTTAGGTACCAGTATCAATAGCTCTAACGATGACTATGCTTTTGTAATTGACGAAGCTACAAATGAGAGTTACTTTTCTTCTAATAGAGATGGTTTAGATCAACTCTATACTGGTAAAAGAGAGGAGAATATACTGACTAAATATCAGGTGGTAGGTGTCGTACAAGACAGTATTAGTAGAAAGACCTTACCTGGTTCACTTGTTTCCTTATTGGATGAACGAGGAGTGGTTATAGATGACATGATCACTGGCAACGACGCCTCTTACCTATTTAAAATAGAGCCAAATAAAAAATATACTGTTCGTGCTACTCGCAAGTTGTACATTCCTGAGAATGTAGATTTTTCTACAGATAAAAATGGAAAAGTGAGTCACGATATATTTTTAACGCTTCTCTCCTATCAAGATGCAGAAGAAACTATCAACGCAGATCGCAAGGGAGAGGTACAAGTAGAATTAGAACAAATCTTTTTTGATTTTGATCAGGCGGTTATTAAACCTGAAGCTGCTGCTACTTTAGATGATCTTGTAGCGATCATGAATAAATATCCTGAAATGCACGTAGAGGTATCTGCTCACACGGATGTACGTGGACCTAGTGAATACAATCTAACTTTATCAAATCAACGTGCCGCCTCTACTATGAAGTACTTGATCAGTCAAGGGATTGATGAAAACCGATTGCGCAGTATAGGTTATGGTGAGATGCAACCACTTAATGAATGTGTTAAGGAAGGTATTTGTATTGATGAAGAATATGAGATCAACCGTCGTTGCGAGTTTAAAGTGATGCAATAAGAAATCTATTAAAAACTTAAAATCCCAATAGCGAGTTATAGTTATTGGGATTTTTTTGTTTGTGGTATGGATAGAGGTTACGCTTTCGCGAAAGCGAGAACAACATCATCAAATAGACACTTGCTAAAAAAAGTTAGTAAAAGCAATACCTAGAGCTGATTTGCTAATTATAAACCACCCCTTCTATGACCAAAGCATAAACCTTTATTAAAGCTGTACTAATGATTTTATAAAGACACCTGCAACGATCTATAAGTAACTTAATTTGGTATAAAATCAACAAAATGAGCATTCAATTTAATTACCAACATGTTTCTGGCAGCACCGAACTCGAGAATTACACTAAAGAAAAGTTACAAACCATTTTTGACCGATACAGTTGGATCTCTAGAGCCGATGTGTTTTTTATAGCCGAAAACACGTCTAGCGATCAAACAGGGAAGATTGCACAAATAAGGTTAAGTGCGCCTGGACCTCGATTATTTGCGGAGGAAAGTCACGATACCTTCACAGAATCGATAAACAAAGTGGTCGACCAACTTAAAACCCAATGCGAAAAGAGAAAGGCAACCATAATCACACATTCCTAAGATGATCTCCCTAGCCACCAATCACCGACAAATTGTTTTACTATATAATTCAAATCAAAAAGGCCATCGAGAAACATTAGCATACGCAAAAGCCTCGGGCAACAACTTACTTTCGATTGATGTTTCAAAGGATAAAGTTGCTGGAACTGTTTGGACAGAGGTTGCAACTCTACTTCAAGTTAATGTTCGTGATTTGTTGCATACAGAACACTCCCTTTATGAAAATAAATATGGTAAAGGACATGTAATAGATGATACTGGAGCCATTAAAACGCTCCAAAAAGATCCAGAAATTCTGTTGTACCCAATAGCCATAAAAGGAAATAAAGGAATAGAGGTGAAATTATATAATGAAATGTTAAAGTTATTTGATATAGATACCGCTGCAATCAAAATTCCATAATATATTTACTACCAGATTAAAAATCCAGCTTTTTAAAGTTGGATTTTTATATGACACCTATTTTTCCCTATGATCATTTGGATATCCTTTATCGTTTTAGTCAGCATTTTTTTATGCTTAGACCTTTTTGTTTTTAATAAAAACGCCCATGTTATAAAAACGAAAGAAGCTTCAAAATTCACTGCCTTGTGGGTAGGTATTGCGTTGCTTTTTACTGGGGTTGTTTATGTTATTTACGATCGAGGCTATTTAGCAAACCCGGATCAACTCAGTGGCAGTGCTGCTGCTATCAAGTACTTAACAGGTTACCTTATAGAACTTTCTTTAAGCGTTGATAATATTTTTGTTATTGCAGTAATCTTTAAATCCTTTTCAATAGAACAAAAGTACCAACACCGGGTGCTGTTTTGGGGGATTGTTGGCGCTCTTGTTTTTAGGGCCTTGATGATCCTTTTTGGTATTGCTTTGATTAATGAAATCAGTTGGATGACCTATATTTTCGGAGCATTTTTATTATATACTGCTTTTAAAATGCTCAAAAGTGAAGAAGAAGAATTTGATCCTAAGACTTCCAAAATTTATAAACTATCTAGAAAGCTATTTCCTGTAACAGATCGCATAGAAGGACAGCAATTGTTTATCAAAAAAATGGGAAAGCGTATTGCAACTCCCCTATTTTTAGCTTTGGTAGTTATTGAGCTAACCGATGTGCTTTTTGCTTTAGATTCGATCCCGGCGATTCTCGCTATTACTTCAGACCCCTTTTTGGTATTCTCTAGTAATATACTAGCCATTATGGGGCTGCGTAGCATGTATTTTTTCTTGTCTAATTTGCTGGATAAGTTTCAATACATTCATTACAGCTTGGTAGCTATTCTTGCCTTTGTGGGAATAAAAATGATTTTAGTACATCAAGTGCATCTTCCAGAATGGCTTTCCCTAGCGGTTATTTTTGTTTCTCTTGGAGCGGGTATTCTATTCTCCTTACAAAAAAAGGAAACTGAAAGTGATCCTGTAGATCAATAGGAAACTTTAAAGACTAAAAAAACACTGGATTAAGTTATTACTGCTTATTCTAATTATTTTAACACCTCATAAAAAACTGTTATTGCTTTTGCTACGTAAGTAAGCTAAAAAATAACATGATCCATTTCTCTTACATTCACGTTCCTTCTATTCGCAACTTAGAAGCATTTACCAGTACATCTATACAACAGCTTAATAAATACTCTGGCTTAGATAGAGTTGACATTTCCTTTAAAAAGATATTTGACCTCAAAAACAGAACTAGAGAGGTCGCTAGTTTAGCAATTGCCTGCGAAGGACATCAAGTACACTGCGTCATAGCTTCTCTTAATTTAAAAAAATCAGTAGGAATTGCGGTAAAATCTTTGTGAAATAAATTGATGTCCAACACAGATGAACTTTCTGCATAACTAAAAATGCCCTGAACGTATTCAAGGCACCTTTTTTGTTTAACAAATAATAAGAAGTACAGTATGATACTTCCTAATTTTTAGCTCTCGTTTAGGTCTCCAGTGACTTTGTAGTCCCCATTAAAAACAAAATCGTTTTGTTTTTTGCGAGATCGCTCCCCTGTTTCAGCATCTTGTAAGAAATCAGGAACATCATTCAATGCTCCACCGTAATAACCCAGTGCTATAGCAGTTGCTACGTGAAAAGTTTCAGGAAACTTGAATTCCTTTTTAGCTCTTTCATAGTCCAGTCCAGCCATTTGATGAAAAGCTATTCCCATACTTTGCGCTTGTATGGCCATATTTGCAGAAAATTGACCTAAATCATGAGGTGCGTGGTAATTGTCATCACCTTTAGGTGTTTTAGTATCTACCACACCTAATAATAATACTGGAGCATTCTTTGCCCATTTCTGATTGAATTCCACCAGAACATCCATAATCCGATCATAGGTTTTGCTACCTTTAATACCCCAAACTATATTCCAAGGCTGTAAATTATTAGAGCTAGGAGCCCATCTGCCAGCTTCAAAAAGCATCTGAAGTTCTCTTTGAGAAACAGGTTGGTCAGAAAATGTACGTGGACTCCACCTGTTTTTAATAAGATCTATAATATCGTGATCAGTGGGTGTTATTTTATTAAAATCTGTAATATTTTTCATAATTGTGTTTTGATTTAAAATTAATAATTCATCAACAAGTTATGGCCAAGCTTTAGAAAGCTTTAACCACCTACTTGCATCAATTTTAATAAATGGAAAGTTCCTTATGCAGAATTACGACTGGCGTTGATATTTCCATAGAGAGAACGAGTTACCATACGCTCATAGGTATCTATATTTTCAGTCGCCTTTCCTGCATTGATCTCTTGCACCATTTTTAATGCATATTGTTGAATGGTTAATAATGGTAAGACGATAGTTTCTCTAGCTTGAATACTGGCCCGTCCTGCTGGCTCATTTTCCATCAATGTTTTCATTCCGGAGATCTTGAGCATGTACTTTTTAGAACGCTCGTATTCTGCATAAATCATCTTCCAAAACTCCCCATAGATAGGATCATGCTCCATATAAGCAGTTAAACCAAAGAATGATTTGGTTAAACTCATCATGCTATTATCTAGTAGTGTACGGAAAAACTTATTGTTTTTATATAGCTCTTCAGCTGCTTCCCAGTTACCAGCCTTATCCATTATTTCTAGTGCGGTACCTACGCCGTAAAATCCAGGAACATTTTGCTTTAGTTGACTCCAAGAACCAACAAATGGAATAGCTCTTAAATCTTTAAACCTCAATTCTGCGTTTCCCGCACGCTTGCTAGGGCGACTTCCTATGTTGGTTTTGGCATAATATTTTAAGGTGCTCATCTGTTCCAGATAGGACAGGAATTGTGGGTGCGCTTTAAAATCGGTGTATGCTTTATAACTTGATGTTGCTAGTTGATCCATAGTAGCTTCATCCTTTTCTGAAAAGTCATTGGCATCACTAGCATAAACCGCATTGCTCACTCCACTACTTATCATTTGCTCTAGATTGTACTGACAGCTTTCTAAGGTGCCAAACTTAGAGCTAATGGTTTGACCTTGCACGGTTAACTGAATGTGTTTGGATTCTATTTTGGTGCCCATAGAAGCGTAAAATTGGTGGGTTTGGCCTCCACCACGAGCAGGCGGTCCACCTCTACCATCAAAGAATACAATAGAAATACCGTATTCCCTAGAAACCGAACTTAAGGCTTCTTTAGCTTCATAAATAGCCCAATTGGCCATTAAATAACCACCGTCTTTAGTACCATCACTGAAGCCTAACATGATATGCTGCGTATCGTCTCGCCTTTTTACGTGAGCACGGTAATGCTCATTTTCATAAAGCGATCGCATCACCTCTGGAGCTTTTATTAAATCTGGAACAGTTTCAAATAAAGGCACTACATCTATTTTGGGTTGAGGCATATTACACAATCTGATCATCGCATAGACCTCCATAATTTGAGAAGCCATTTGTGTATTAGAAATGATGTACCGATTACAGCCTTTTTCCCCGTTGCGTTCTTGAATGTTTTTAATGGCGTAAATGCTGCTCAGTGTTCGTTGTGTGTAATCGTCTGTAAATTCATTAGGATCGATAGAGCCCTCCACCTGCGCCAGTACGTTTACCTTCTCATCTTCAGTTAAGCTGTCGTAGTTGGAGGGTAGTTTCGCTTTCGCGAAAGCGAGGATCTCATCAAAAACTGCATCGTGAGCACTGCTATCTTGTCGTATATCTAAGGTGGCGAAATGGAAACCGAACAATTCAATTTTATGTATAAAACTGTCTATTTGACCGAGAAATAGGGAGTTATGTTGCTCTATAACAGTAACTCGGATCTCGTTCATTCTATCAATAAGATCTTGGGGAGTAAAATCCAAGACTTCTTTTTCAAAAATAGACTTGTAACACCTACTTTCTAGAGCTGATAACTGCTCTTCAACGCCTTTAAAAGTAAGCCTTCTGCGCAGCTTGCGCAAATCCCTGTAATAATTTCTAAATATGGTGGATCGCAATCGTTTGGCTACATTTAATGTAATAGCCGTAGTCACAAACGGATTTCCATCTCGATCACCACCTGGCCAAAAACCTATTTCTACAATCTGATTCTTAAACTCCTGCGGATTCTCAATATGGGTTTTAAGGTAATCATAAATATTACCCATCGCCTGATAAAATACATGTTCTAGGTACCAAATTAAACTTACCGCCTCATCAAATGGAGTAGGTTTTTCCTTTTTAAAGAAAGGGGTTTTACCCAATTGGGAAAGTAACAGTTTGACCTCCTGTAGTTGATTCGCTTTAATAGCATCTCCCAAATCGTTAATAATACCCAGAACAGCGCCTGGATAAAATTGTGTTGGGTGAGCTGTTAATACCGGGCGTACTTTAAATTCTTTTAAATAAGCAGCTAATTCTTCTGTTTTATTTAGTTCTACTGCCTCCTCTTTGATACTGCGCAGGGAACCGCGGCCATCTATATTGTTGACCTTACTAAAAGCGGCATCTTCAATAGCATCAAACAACACTACCTGTCGCTCTATATATTGAATAAATCTAAAAAGCATGTCTTCTCGCTCTTTAGAAGCTGTGTCACGCATGTATCTTTCAAAAAAGTACTCGACAATCTCGGTAGGGTTTTTACCTTTTTCATAACCTCTCACACATAATTCATGAAATAATGGCAATAATCCACCAGTATTTGAAATCTGATCAAATGGTAGTGTCATAAAAATCCCATTAAAAATCTGGTATTTTGATTCTACTTCATTTTTAAAACGTTCAATTTTTGGTAATCTTGACATGTGATTAGTGATTTATATGATTGGTAATTTAATGGCAATTGAAGCCTATGAAGCGGTTTTTGCTGTCACTATTTCAATAGCGTTACTTACCGTTTTCATAGCTTCCATATCTTTTTCATCAAGAGTAATGTCAAAGGCATCCTCCACATCGAGTACGATATCTACTAAATGGGCACTATTAATACCTAGATCTTGCATTAAATGGCTTTCCAATTGTATAGCGCTTTCTTTTACATCTTGAGGTAGATAGACTTTTACAATTTTAAAAAGCGCTTCTTGTATTTCGTTTTCTTGCATGTTATTTTTTCAATAGAATTTTAAAAATACCATCAAAAAATGGATTTTCCTTGGAGTTAGGGAGAGTTTAAGAGTTTAAACCCTTAATAACAAAGTTAGATCAGTAAAATACTTTTTTAGGAAATTCAGTAGTTAAGAACTGTACTTTTTAAGTAAAACGCAGGCATTTACATCTCCGAATCCGAAACTCGCTTTTGCCAAAATATTCAGATCTACATATTTGGAGCTTAACGGAAAACTCTTTTTGTCAATTACATCCATAATCTCTGGATGTATAGAAGTGATATTGCTGTTTCCATATATCTTTTGTTCTTTTAATTGTAGCACAGCTCCTACCAACTCTATACTACCTGCTGCAGCGAGGCAATGGCCTATACAGGACTTAAAGGTATTTATAAAAGGGAATTCTGCGCCTTTAAGTTTCAAAGCAGTCGACCAATTTTTAATTTCGAAAGCGTCTTTTGATGTTGCAGTAAGGTGTCCATTAATCGCATCGATTTCTGTTGCAGTTACTCCTGCATCTTTCATTGCCAGATGTATACAATCTTGTACAGCTTGACCATTAGGTGCTGTCATAGAGCCGTCAGCTCGATGTCCGCCAGAATTTACTGCACCTCCTAATACTTCTGCATAGATCTTAGCTCCTCGTTTTTGAGCACTACCTAAATGTTCTAAAATAAAAGCACCGGCTCCAGATCCAGGAACAAAACCTGCGGCATCTTCTGATAAAGGCCTGCTGGCGTTTTCTGGATCTTGGTTGTATTTAGTTGGTAAAATCCGCATGGCATCAAATCCGCCCCAGATATAAGGGCCTGAATCGCTAGTAGATCCCACCAGCATTTGAGTTGCTTTTCCAGCTGCAATACGCTCATAGCCCATAAGAAATGCTTCTGTACCTGTGCAACAAGCACTGGAATTACTGGTGACGATATTGCCACAACCCAATTCTCCTGCCAACCAGGCACTGATACCGCTGGTCATGGTTTGAATCACACTGGTACTTCCAAGGCGGCGCACTTTTTTATCATCAATTAAATGAATGGCTTCTCTAAATTTTTCACCACCGCTTTGACCGGTTCCGAAAATAATTCCCATTTCTGACAGGGCCTTTTCTGGACTTGCGATTTCTAGACCAGCATCTTTAAAAGCTTCTTTTCCAGCGATAACCCCATAAACCAGGCCGCTGGCTTTCAAGCCTCTTAGTTGTAGCGGTGTAAAATTATCGGCGAGTAATTCTTCTGTAATTTGTGGGGTGCCAGAAACTTGACAGCCAAAGTTTAAATCGGCTAATTGTGGGTCAAATCTTATTCCAGAGGTTTGTTCTTGTAATGCTTTCGCGAAAGCGGAAACCCCAATGGCATTAGGAGCCACAACACCCATTCCCGTAATCACAACTCTTCGCCTATTATTATCTGTATTCATAACAAAACGAAACTACATAATCTTTAGTAGATATGGCTACTGTTAATCATGGACTTTTACTGTGTAGGATGGTTATAAAGGTTTGTTGCAGCAGCAGCTCATTCAAGATTAGTAATGATGAGTTAAAAAAAAATAGGGATAGGAATGGGTGTTGAGTTGTATTCATAAGCATATCTTTAATGCAGTATTCCAATAGGATTAGGTTTTTGGTTTTGGTAAGAATCAAGCAAGCGGTTGGTTTTTGAAACAGTTCAGTACTTTTAAAAGAACACAAGATGACAAAGAACAAATTTTTAGTAGTTGCCTTATTGGGTATTGGCTTCTGTAACTCCCAGCAGAAGGAGGTTCAAGAACAGCATTTGGCCAATTATGTCGTTTCTAATACGGCCATGCAGCAAGAACATATACAAGTGAATAAAGAGGCCTTTGATCACCGCCTTTTTGATCAATTGCTTAAGAAGTATGTCAACAAAAACGGCGCAGTTAATTATGAAGGAATTAAAACACATCAAAAGCCTTTAAGAGATTATCTAGAAAGTATCCGAGTGCACACCCCAAAAAATAAGTGGAGCCGCGAGGATGAATTAGCTTATTATATGAATGCTTACAATGCGATGACCATTGATTTGATTGTCAGAAACTATCCTTTAAAAAGCATCAAAGACATCAAGGATCCATGGGAACAACGCCTTTGGAAAATAGGTGAAAAGCTGATCAGTCTAGAAGAAATTGAGCATGAAATACTAAGAAAAATGAACGAGCCGCGCATTCATTTTGGGATCAATTGTGCTTCTTTTTCTTGTCCGCCATTGATGGATGAGGCTTTTACTGCTGCTCAAGTGGATGCACAACTGCAGCGACTAGCGGTGCAGTTTATCAATGATCCCAAACGCAATACGATAACAGCAGACAGAATCGAAATTTCCAATATCTTCAAATGGTTCAGAAAGGATTTTACCATAAATGGAGATCTTATTGATTTTTTAAACAGCTACAGTAAAGTTAAAATTGATAAAAATGCCCGAGTGCGTTATATGGATTACAACTGGAGTTTGAATGAGTAAGTCTTCATTGGAGTTAGTTGTGTAAGCTACAAAAGGAGATTATTTAGCAATTATAATTCCGCTCATCCAGCCTTCAGCGATTTTATTCTTGCTCTCATCTATCATTTGAACCCTTACTTTTAATTTACCAAAACGAAAGTATTCTTTT
>Ga0129324_10002529_pt1 | contig 11171 bp, 8 predicted proteins | sample CPBDNA_7_FD_96879 | JGI IMG/M metagenome (GOLD analysis project Ga0129324, IMG submission 96879) | Freshwater to marine salinity gradient microbial communities from Chesapeake Bay, USA - CPBay_Spr_15_0.2_DNA | ecosystem: Environmental > Aquatic > Marine > Coastal | place: USA: Chesapeake Bay... | reverse complement strand
CCTTTGGCCGGTGGCCTGCTAGTCGGTGTGCTCGGTGTTGGCTACAGTCGCAAGGCGGTTACACAGCCGCCACTGCAGGTGTTAAATAGCCTTTAGCAACGGCTTAAGGCGGTTTAGCTAGGCCTATGCCAGTCTCAGTCCTCTGCGTGCGAAGCGGTGGGATAGGGCAGCTGGATATGGAAGGTGGTGCCTATATTCAGATCTGAGGTCACCGAGATCTTGCCCTGGTGTTGCTCGGTAATAATAAACTGCGCAAACGACAGGCGCTCGCCGGCGCTATGCTGATCTCCATTGTCTGTGGCATGGCTGCTGGCGAAAAAGGGTTCAAACAATAGTTGCTGCTCTTCGGTGCTGATGCCCAATCCATTGTGTTGAATACGCACCCACACCGCGTCGTGAAATTCACTAATCTCAATATTGATCGAGGGAGTGTGCTCTGGATCTTCGATCTTGCCCAGGGCATAGCAGGAGTATCTAAACAGACTGAGAAACACCTGCTGCAATTCTGGGACATGACAGCGCAGCTGAGGGAGGTTGTCTGCGTAGTTGTGGTTGATCACCACATCTTTAAAGCGCAGCCCTTTAGTCACCGAGAGCACATCTGCAGCCAGCTCCACACTGTGATCCATGATCTCGGTGATATTGGCGAGCTGTTTTTCACCGGCGCCAGCATCGGAAAAGCGGACCAAATTATTCACCACCGAGGCCGCTTGACGGCCGCGAATTAGTGCGTCGTCCAGCAGCTCGTGGATGCCGATGGGATCTATATGTTCTTCAGTGAGATCTCGGCGTACGGTTTGCAGATCTTTGAGTATGGCTTGTAGAGGAATATTAATATCCTGAGCCATTACCGATGCCATTTCACCCATGGATGACATCTTGTCCCGCTGCACCAGCATATTTTCACTCTGTACGCGCTGGGTGACATCGTCGACCATAATCACCACACCAGTTTCGAGCTGATCGTGAAGCGGGTAGATGGTGATATCGAAGTGGTACTGCCCGCGCTGGCTGTATTTTACGGTGAGAGTTTTGTCTTCATCCTGAGCCTGTTTAATCTGCTCTGGTGTGACTGCAATAGCGGGATAGGCCTGCCATAAGTTTTTGCCCAACACTTGGTCTGAGGCCAGGCTGCTTATCTCTTCGGCGCGGCTATTCCACTGGGTGATTTCACCGTTCTTGTTGAGACCGATTAACATCAGCGGCATGGAGCGCAAAATACTGGTGATATAGGATTCGGATAAACGCAGCTTGGTGGTGGTGTCACGGTGTTCAGTAACTTCGGCTTCAAGTGCCTTGTTGCTCTGCTGTAATAGGCTGTTGGCATTGTCTAGGGTGGCGGTGCGCTCTTTAACCCGGTCTTCCAGTTGAGCACGGATTTCTTCGAGATCGCGATTGTAGCGGCGTGCCGCGCGGCGAGTAAAGGCCAGGCGGATTGCCGTAATCGATAGCGCGACAATTAAGATCCCGCTGGAGAAGTTCGCCACGTACTGCCAGTTGGTGTTGCCATCTTCTAGGCGCAGGAACCAAAACACATCAGCAGTGGCGATCTGGCTGAAGGACAAAACAAACAGAACAAATAGTGCGGCGATATTTTTCAACGGGCTCAACCTATGTAGATCTTATAGAACTATGTTCGGGTCCCTATTATAGCGATGTAAATCGTCCTGTCAGGTATGATTATGCAAAACATAATCGATGGCGGGTATTCGGTTCTTTCATAGTCAGGCATTCTAAGGTCGCTATCTGCTGTCATTAGAACCTTTAGTAAGCGGCTGTAATAGCGAGCTGTAATAAGCTGTTAAAAGCGATTCCAATATAGACTGGCTATCAATCTATAGAAGCTATTAACCTATTGCTAGAGATTAAAAAATTGCACACTCTATTCAAATTTGAACTATATTTAATCTAAGTGCCAAGCATGGCTATTATAAGAACTACACCCAATGTAGATTCAAACAAACTGCGCAAGGAATCGCCGCCCTATGAATACGCCTGACGTTATCAGTATTGCTGTATACGACCTCATTTTAGCTAGCCCAATGACTAAAATAAAAGACGTAGAGCCACATCATGTGCTCAGTGAGATTAAGATGGATTCTCTGGAGAAATTGTCCATGGCCATGGATCTGGAGGAGACCTTTGAGATAGAGATGAGCGATGATGATATTGAAGGTTTTGAGACTGTGTCGGATGTAATAACCTATCTGCAGTTAGCAGTTCAAAGTCCGGAGTTACAGTGAACTGTCGCAGTAATAATTCGTGATCCAAATGACGTTTAGCGCCTCTCAGCAGATGCTGTGAGGCAGCTATATGTAATGTTTGTGAAAAAACAGTGTTATTCATAGATCAGAGGTGGGGTTTTTGTCCACATTAGAGTCTTATAGGGTAGAACTGATTGAAAAGTAGGCGGCTATTTTTCTAGCCGATAGTTATCTAGAACTTACTTATCAGGTTTTGCCTTTAGATTTTGATGTTTTTACGGCCCCTGCTGATCTGCGTTACTCCCCCCTTTTATCCGGCAGGGGCCTTTTTATTCTTCACTCTGCTCTTACTTTCACTCTTAATTTTACTCTTAATTTCACTCTCGCTGATCTACCACTTTGCTTGCCCTTCCTGTATTCACTAGGGTAAAAATAAGATAATAAAAAAGCGACCCTAGGGCCGCTTTTCTTGGCTTACAGCATTCGCTATTAGCATTTTAACCGCATTTAGAGTCGCCACAGTTAAGGCAAGTTAGACAGCCGTCCATCATGATAGCAGCCTTAACACTGCACTTTTTGCACAGCTCAGCGGCGGGTGGAAAATCGTTTGCTTCCGCAGACGCTGCGGAATTAGATGCTGTCTTCACGCTAGTGGCACCCTCAAACTGAGCCCGTTTTTCGTCCATGATCTTTTGCTGATGTTCGGGAATCTCAGGCATCTTCAACATGCCGATTTTCTGTAGGTGATCTTCAATCGCCCATCCAATCTCAGCTACTAGTGAGGGCATAAACTTACCGCCGGGCTTAAAATAACCACCCTGTGGATCGAATACAGCCTTGAGCTCTTCAACCAAGAATGTGCAGTCGCCGCCTTTGCGGAATACTGCCGAGATTACGCGCGTCAAAGCAACAATCCACTGGAAGTGATCCATGTTTTTGGAGTTGATAAACACTTCAAATGGGCGGCGCAATTCGTGGTCAGTGCCCTCGTTCAAGATAATGTCATTAATCGTCAGGTACAACGCATGATCCGACATAGGTGTCTTTATCTTGTAAGTGCTGCCAGCCAGTGCTTCAGGTCGTGAGACCTTTTCGTGCATCTGAATGATATTGCTTTCAGCAACTTTGGTTTTTGCCTCTCTAGTCTGCTCTTCGTTTGCTACTGCGTAACCAACGATTTTCTGTCCAATTTTCTTACTCATGTTCGTCCTCTCTGGAGTCTACGGAATTAGGGTTACCTGATCAGAATTTACCGTAGTAACCTTCTTTCAATGCGTCAAACAGGTTGGCGGCGGTATGTGTTTCACCGTCGTACTCAACTTCTTCATTACCTTTAAACTCAACCTTGGAACCATCTTCCAGAGTGAAGCTGTAGGTGGTGTTTTCGAGATCTTTCTCAGTTACTAGAACACCCTGGAAAGCCTCTGGATTAAAGCGGAAGGTGGTGCAGCCCTTGAGACCTTTCTCGGCGGCGTAGAGATAGATATCTTTAAAGTCTTCATAGTCGCAATCAGTAGGTACGTTGATTGTCTTGGAGATTGAAGAGTCGACCCACTTCTGCGCTGCTGCCTGAATATCCACGTGGGCTCTGGGCATAATGTTCTCAGAGCTCATAAAGTAATCCGGCAGTGCCTCTTCATCGCTGGTGCCATAGGGCATAGCTTTGTCGTTAATCAACGTGCGGTAGGCGAGCAGTTCGTAGGAGAAAACATCAACTTTCTCTTTCGACTTCTTGCCTTCACGGATCACGTTGCGCGCGTAGTGGTGGGCAAAGCTTGGCTCGATACCATTACTGACGTTGTTGGCCAGTGACAGGGAGATGGTGCCAGTAGGAGCGATTGATGAGTGGTGACTAAAACGACAGCCCTCTTCAATAATGGATTCGACCAGTTCTGGTGCAACTGTGGCTATGGTCTGCATGTACTTGCTGTACTTGCCCAGTAACACTTTTCCCTTGAGGCTATCGCCAACTTTAATACCGTCTGCAGCCAGCTCAGGACGCTTAAACAGCAGCGCAGCAGTGACTTCAAAGTCGTCTTCCATAATCGGCGCTGGACCTTTTTCACGGGCCAGTTCGAGGCCGGCTTTAAGACCAGCGATAGCCATGTCGCGAGCGATACGATCGGTGAATTCCAGTGAATCTTCATCGCCATACTTCATTTGCAGCATAGTGATAGTGGAACCCAGCCCAAGGAAGCCCATACCGTGGCGACGCTTGTACTCGATCTCTTTGCGCTGGTTTTCTAGGGGCAGGCCATTGATCTCAACAACGTTGTCGAGCATGCGAGTAAATACAGAGACCACTTCGGCATATTCTTCCCAGTCAAAGTAGGCGTCTGGGGTGAACGGGTTGCGCACAAATTTGGTCAGGTTGACCGAGCCCAGCAGGCAGCTGCCGTAGGGAGGCAGAGGCTGTTCGCCACAGGGGTTGGTGGCGCGAATATCTTCACAGAACCAGTTGTTGTTATTTTTGTTCACTTGATCGATCAGAATAAAGCCTGGCTCAGCATAGTCGTAGGTGGAGGACATAATGGCGTTCCACAGTTTTTGCGCGCGAATAGTTTCATAGATGCGGCAGGCGACTAGGCCAGCTTCATTGCAGTGATAGTTCTCGGTGGTTGGGAAGGGCTTCCAGACAACATTGTCGCCATTCAGATCGAGGCCAGCGTCAATCTCTTTGGCACTGATTGGGAAGGTCAGGTCCCAGTTGCCATCGTTGCGTACTGCTTCAATAAACTCTTCGGTGATCAGCAGCGACAGATTGAACTGGCGCAGACGACCGTCTTCACGCTTGGCGCGGACAAAATCAAACACATCTGGATGGCTGACATCAAAAGTCGCCATCTGGGCGCCGCGGCGGCCGCCGGCAGACGACACGGTGAAGCACATCTTGTCGTAGATATCCATAAACGACAGTGGACCTGAAGTGTAGGCACCGGCGCCAGATACATAGGCACCTTTTGGTCGCAGTGTAGAGAATTCGTAGCCTATGCCACAGCCTGCTTTCAGCGTCAGACCAGCTTCAAGGTTGCGCTCGAGAATACCGAGCATAGAGTCTGGCACTATGCCGGACACAGTACAGTTAATCGTCGAAGTGGCTGGCTTGTAGGCTTGAGCACCGGCATTAGAGATAATGCGGCCAGCAGGGATCGCACCGTGTTTGAGGGCCCAGACAAAACGCGCCTGCCACTCTTCACGGAGACTTTCATCTTCAACATCAGACAGCGCTCTAGCAACTCGGGCATAGGTCGCATCGATGTCGGCATCAACAGGGTTGTTCTCTTTATCTTTGAGACGGTACTTTTTGTCCCAAATATCCAGAGATGCTTCCTGGAAGGTGATTTCTGGAGTTTTCTTTACAGCTTTCACGGCTTTCACTGTTTTTAATTTGGTTGCTGTGCTCATGGACTGACCTTTTCTGTTCGTTTTCTGTTTGTCTCATTCAGGGCTAGACTCGGGAGACATGCTGTTGCCTAGCGCCAGTTGATTTCGTATTTTTTCGTCCCAGACATTCTTTTAAAGTTTCTTTTTTGGTCTTTTTAAGCAGGACTAAGTTCTCAAGACGGCAAGCAGTTTATCCTACATGGTGTGTCATGCAACCCTTAATCCACTATATATTGTGTTTAATTGTTCAGATATGCATATAGTGTTGGGGTAAGTCATTGAAAAACTTGTGGATAAATCCCTCTACTCCCCACCCTGCCTGAGATTGTTGAAATAACTGACCGACCCCAATAAACCGGTCACGTTGCTGTTCCGTATAGCTCTTGTAATCGTTGCAAGTCGGGGCCAATAGAGCATGGCGACGTTGTGCCGGTCCGGCGACTTGGCTAAACTAGCGACCCTGTTAAAAACAGAATTTGATCTAGCCTGTAGACCGCTGTTTAAATCCTGTAATTGATCTTGTCTTTGATCATGTAGTTAAAAGTGTAATTCATTCGAACTGCGGTGTGTCGTCAGGGCATCGACCGCTATCTATTGAGGCGTTTCATGGATATTTTTGACTTCTCCGAGGGCCGTGAAGGCTATTATGGAGAGTACGGTGGTGTTTTCCTTCCCGAAATTTTGCAGGCAACTATCGAGGAGCTGCTGGTCTGCTTCCGCGAGTGCAAGGCTGACCCGAAGTTTTGGCAGGACTATGTGGCGTTGCTACAGAACTACTCCGGACGTCCAACGCCGATAACCCACCTAGAGAACCTTTCAAGGAAACTCGGTGGCGCACAGATCTACGTTAAACGCGATGATCTCAACCATACTGGATCTCACAAGATCAACAATGTGATGGGTCAGGGTTTGCTCTGTCAGCGTTTGGGTAAATCCAAGGTGATTGCTGAAACCGGTGCTGGCCAGCATGGTTTTGCCACGGCGACGATGGCGGCTAAATTTGGTTTCGAGTGCAAAATTTATATGGGTGCGGTGGATGTTGCACGCCAGCGTCCAAATGTGTTCTGGATGGAAAATCTTGGCGCTGAAGTAATAGCCGTAGAGGATGGTCAGAAGACTTTAAAAGATGCAGTGAATGAATGTATGCGTGACTGGGTCACCAATATGGCCGATACCCACTATATTTTGGGTACCGCCTGTGGACCTCACCCGTTCCCGGAAATGGTCAGCTGGTTCCAATCGATTATTGGCCTCGAAGCACGCGAGCAGATGCTCAAGCAGGCCGGGCGCCTGCCGGACCGGGTCTATGCCTGTGTCGGTGGGGGTTCCAATGCCATGGGAATCTTTCAGGGTTTTATGGATGACGATGTTGAATTGATCGGTTCTGAGGGCGGTGGTCACGGTGTTGGTTCTTATATGCACTCCTCACGTCTAGCCTACGACGACGCCACAGTGGGCGTTGCTCAGGGTTACAAAACCTACTTCCTGCAAAATGATGAAGGCAATATGAATGAAACCCATTCTGTTGCTGCTGGCCTTGACTATATAGGTGTGAATCCAATTTTTGCTCACCTCCACGATCAGGGCAAGGTGCGTTTTGAGGCGGCCACGGATGTGGAAGTGAAAGAGGCACTCAAGCTGACTATGCGCACCGAGGGCTTGATCCCGGCGCTGGAAAGTACGCACGCTTTTGTCACTGCTATTAAAGAAGCGCCGACCATGGGCAAGGATCAGATTATTCTGATCAACCAGTCCGGTCGTGGGGACAAAGACATCTTTACCATTGCCGACGCTCTGGACGACGCCAAGTGGAAGTCCTTTATCGGTGGCAAAGCTGATCAATATCGCGCGGAGAACAATTAATGGGTCTGCAACGTTTTATTGCCGAGCGCAAGCAGAGCAAAGATATTTTGGTGATGGCCCATGTGGTCTGTGGCTACCCCTCCTTCGAAGAGAATCTTCAAGAGCTGGAGATTATGGCTGAGGCTGGTGTAGATCTGGTGGAGCTGCAGTTTCCCTTCTCTGAGCCCAGTGCCGATGGCCCGCTTTTTGTGCTTGCTAATGAGCAGTCGCTAAAATCCGGCACCACGGTTGATCAGTGTTTTGAGTTTATGAAACTGGTCAGCGGACGTTTTCCATTTAAAGTATTGATGATGGGTTATTACAATACGGCTTTTAAAATGGGCGAAGAGGCCTTTGTAAAGCGAGTTAAAGAATCTGGTGGCGTTGGCTATATCTTGCCTGATCTGCCCATTGAAGAGTCACCTAAGTTGCACCGACTCTCGGAAGAAGCCGGCATTGAGCCGATTATTTTGATGACCCCGACAACTAGCGATAAACGCTTGGCGAAGCTTGGCGCGGCTAGTCGCGGATTTGTCTATGTGGTTGCTCGAAAAGGTGTCACTGGTTCGAAAACCCAAATGGGTGATGATGTGCTGGCGCTGATTGAACGCTGCCGTGAGCACACTAATGTGCCCCTGGGTGTGGGTTTTGGTATCAGCAGTAAAGCGGATATAGATGTACTGCGTGGCTATGCGGATGTCGCGATCGTTGGCACGGCTGCACTTAAAATTTGGCAAGAGGGCGGTGCACCTGCGCTGCGCAAGTTCTTTACTGAGTTGATGGCCTGAGCTGTTTGGACGCTTTTAATTAAAAGCTCTTTATTTAAAAGCTTCCTGACTGACAGAAAATCGCCAGTCATTGATCAATTGGTTCTCCACCTCTTCAAGGGGTGGGTAATCCCCCCAAGCGACTCTCTTGATACAAACCAGATGTGCTCCCAGGGATGAACTGATGGGTCCGTGCCAGCAGGGTAGAGATGTGCTTTCTATTTTGCTCTCTACAGAGTTCTCTAATAGAGCCAGCTCGATCTCCATCAGACTGTCGACAAAGCTCTGCCCGTAGATATTTCCAAGCTCAATAGTTGATATGGCAGAGTGTTGATCCCTAAGGTCTCCCACTGGCGGTTGCTCGGTATCCAGTTCTTGCTCAGCCCTCTCGAAAACGCGACCGCCGTGTTTGGCTGTGGTGAAGCTAATCACCTCAAGCCAAAATGTGGATGGGTTGCGATAGCGCTGTTTATTAAGCTTGTAAAATACCGCCAGCGCATTGGCACTGGGCAACTGCTGGGTGGTGACATTCTTGGTTAATCCGGCCAATTTTTTCTCCATAGCCGATGTATCAGTGGTGCTATGAATCTCAGCCCCTATACCAGGGGGGGCGGTTATGGCTTCGCCGAATAGTTTGCTGTTGATACGTTGCTGTAGTGCCGCGCTGTCGACATTGGTCAGTGCATCAATGCCACTTGACGAATCGAGCTCGCGGGCGTCTCTAGCAAGCCAATAGGCGGCCGTACTGATGGCTAAAAGAACAGCCAGCAGTAAAAGTAGGAAACCAGGTCGTGTTGTGGGTGGTTTGATCAAGGTCTTATCACTGTTTAAAAATCTTTATCCAATCACCGGCCTTGGGTTCGCCGCTGGGGTAGTGGCCGTTGATTATACGCAGGTCGTCGACTTCAGATAGGCTCAGTTTTAAGGCTTTGCCGAGCTTCTCAAAGGTGGTGGCGTTGGTCGCTTTGACGTAGTGAATCCGCTTCGGTTTTTGACCGTCGATCTCGCGGCGGGAAATAGGCCTAAAGGTGGCGATAGATTGTCTAAACAGTTTGTCCGCCTCAGGGAAGAGTTCTGCTCTGCTCACCTCTCCGGTAAAGATATAGGCATTGCGCTTGTAATAGATCACCGCAAAGCGACTGTCTGGCTTGTCGCCATTACCGGGTAAGATGCCGCTAAAGCCTTTTAACACTGCTGGGGCAATGGCGCTGCCCTGGTCCAGTTTTGCAACCTTGAGATGGTTGTAGAGATACTCTTCCGGCGTCTGGCTGGTGCGGGCTATGGGTAACATAGCCAATTTCGCATCCCCGGTTTCAAGTTTGCTGGCTGGAATGTCGTCTGAAGTGTCGCTTGACGTGCTGTCTGAAGTGTCATCTGGCGTTTTGGTTGAAGTGCCGTCTTTAGCCTCGCTTGCATCACTGGTTGCAGCACTCACTGAAGTGCCAATTGAGCTGCGAGTCTTGCTGTCATTAGTCTGCTTCCAACCCTCCGGATAATCGAAGCGCACCCGCAGTGTCATATCCGAGTAGCGTTGAGGTTTGATCTCCTTAGCGAGAAAGTTTTCCCCCCAGATCAAACCTTCGGTGAGCTGACGGTAGGTTGCTGCGCCGTCACCACGAGACTGTTGCGCCTGAAAAGTTTGCGCTTTGCTCACCACTGTGCGCAGCCGTGAGTCATTGCGCGGGTGGCTGGAAAAAATACCATGATAGGTTTGCTTGCTGGCGCCTTTGGCTCTGGCGCGGTCTTTTTGCAGCAATTCATAATCTTTCATTATCGACAGCATGCTGATCATTTCACTGGGGGCATAACCCAGTTTGGCCATATATTCGGCACCGGCTTCATCAGCTTCCAGCTCATTGCGTCGGCCGTAACCGCGAATCAACGAGTTGGCGTAGGCCATGCCTGCTTCATAGACCTCACCACTGCCGGAGAGTATTGCGGCTACAGTGGAGAGAATCTGAGCACCGGTGGCCTTGCCCTCCTGGCCGGTGACATGTTTGCGGGTGATATGACCCACTTCATGGGCCAGCACCGAGACCAGCTGTGCCTCATTGCTAACATAGTTAAGTAGGCCGCGATTGACGTAGACATAGTTGTCCCTGGTGGCGAAGGCATTCAGGTCTGGGGAGTCGAGGAGGGTGAAGATGAATTTTTCGCCGGCCATTTCTGACTCGGCTACGATCTCTTCGCCAAGTTTTCTAATGTAACTGTCCAGCGCCGGGTCGTCGTAGATCGGGGTACCCTGAAGTACTTCTTTATAGAAATCGGCCCCTGTAATTTTTGCCGCCGCCTGCCCAGGGGCAAGTAATGCGAGACAGATCAATGGTAGGGTTAGGTACTTATTCATAGGGGCTGATCTAACGTGAAGAACTGTTTTAGCTGGGTGCCAAGACTGGCGCAGGCATCATTTTTAACCGGTGTCAAAAGGGGTATTGGTGCGACCACACCAAGCAGGTAGGAGGTTCCTGAGGAGTCCACGCGCAATCGGCCCTTTTCCGTGAGGTTGGTCAGATCCCAAACTATGGCTTCGTAGATGGAACTTTTCTCCCACTGGGCGAAACCGAAACAGCCACCACCACCTGGCCCTATGGCGCAGCTGATTGAACCGCCTTTGTCATGGGTCTCGGTGGAACCGTCGAGCCACACCAAATAGCGTATGCCGTTGCGCTCTACCTGTTCTTTGATCGCGGCGTCTTCCATAAGCCGTCGCAAACGTTTGAGTCCTTTGGGTGCGGTGCGCGGTTCAAACCAGGGATAAATCGCATCGACAAATTGCTGTTCGGGGAATACGCCTATATCTGCGCCTTTCATTTTTTTGGCGACACAGTCGATAAACTCCCTGTCGGTATCATAATGTCCGGCATGGCGACGACCGAGAATTACCAATGACTGTTCGCTATTAATATCCATGATTTGATTGTTGGGGCGGTATTCGTCGATGGTGGTGGTTGCGCCGCAGCCGGCGAGCAGGGCT
>Ga0129324_10002528_pt1 | contig 11174 bp, 2 predicted proteins | sample CPBDNA_7_FD_96879 | JGI IMG/M metagenome (GOLD analysis project Ga0129324, IMG submission 96879) | Freshwater to marine salinity gradient microbial communities from Chesapeake Bay, USA - CPBay_Spr_15_0.2_DNA | ecosystem: Environmental > Aquatic > Marine > Coastal | place: USA: Chesapeake Bay... | reverse complement strand
TGTTACCTGTGCGGCGTCAAACATGAAACCAGGCGCGTAGTAGTCGCCGTTCCAGCCCGCGGTCTTCCAACCGACCAATTTCAATCTCTGTTGCCTGAATCCAGTGAATGGGTCATATAGTATATCTGCAAACACAGTGCTGTTGTCGAATAATAGCACATGCTCCTTCTGAACAGTGTTCAGTGCTATGTTATATAGGCCCACGTCGTCGGACTTGATCGCCAACTCGAATGTCTTGCCTATACGCTTGGTGGATATCTCCCTTATGTCTATCTTCCTGCCACCGGCATCCAGCAGTGAGTAATCCCCTGCGAGATTCCGCAACCTACCAACTATGCTGTTGTTGGTGTCCAGCTCGAACCCATCAGCGGCCGGTGATACGGTCACGGCCGATCCCGGTGCCCACTCCTGTGTGGTCCAGAACAGGAACTCTCGTACCGCGTTGGCCCAGTTCAAGGTCTCCTTTAATTCATTGGAAAATTTATTAAACTTAAACCCTTGGTCCTCCAACCAGTGCCCGTAGCCGAACAGGAAGTCCGCCACGTCCTGGATGGTGTCGAACACGTGACCGTATGGTATGGTCTGTGTGGTCTCCTGGTAGGCGTTGTACTGTGCCACCGCCTGTGATCCTGATACTGATACCGACTTGTTGGTGGTGGTCTTGACAGGGTAGTTGAAGTTGAAATAGGGTTTTGTGGTTGAATATCCCAACACCTTGTAACCACCCAGCAGTGTTGAACCATCCTGGCTTACGTCGGTGTTCTTCTCTATCAGCACACCCGAATAATTGAAGCTCTCCACGGGGTTGGATGTCCTGAACAGGATCTTGTAGTTCTCGTCGGGTATGAATTTAGATCCTGACGTGGAACCTGGAGAAACGGAATCAGTCAGTACCTTGATGTTGTCCTTGTCCGTAAAACCTCCCAGTTTGTAGGCCAACTGCACCGTGAGGTTTTTCATCTTGTCATAGTAGAAAGTCTTTGGATCTAGGTTACGTGAAATCAAATAATTGACCACGAACGGTTGGTATCCCGCTGTCTGGTATCTGGAAGTGATTCCCGTGTTGTTGTCTGTCACAGTTTCTAAGTGATACCTAGCAGTGGCCAAGGTCTTCCTTATGCCGGTCTCTGTGTATATCTGATTGCCTGCCGTATTAGTGGTCAGCCTAGATGGATCGAATAGGTTGCTGAAGAAACGGGCAGGTTTTGTTAGTGCCAGTGCCTTCATAACAGTGAAAGGATAAGCGCTTGATCTCCTCCAGGCGGTCTCCGCTGGTGCTTGGTCTCCAAACTTCCACGAGGCCTGCCTGCCTGGTATGTCAAAATTGTCTATCAATCCCGCCGCTATAGGATCAAGCAGGTTACCGGATGCATCCACGGGTAGGTAATTCCTGATCTCTGGTTTTCCGTACCTCCCTGGTTCCGTGGCTATCCTGTTCCATAAAACATCGTTGCCTGACGTGTACGGTGCGGTGCCATATGTGGCTTCCCAATCAGTGGGCTTCTCGGAATGTCCCAACATCTCCCATGGTCTCACATGTGGTGCGTCCGTGTCATAGAAATACTTGTAGATCGCCCTCCAGTGTCCTGGCAGTTTTTGGCCTGTCAATCTATCAGTAGATTTTGCGTAGTTGTAGGTGAACGGCGACCCCTCTGTGAAAGTGGTGTTGTTTATGTATTGCACATTATTGCGTCCGGCCCACACATAGAAGTCCGGTGACATCACACTGTCCACCTCGGCCAGTGTGTAATCGGTTGTGGTGAAAGCACTAGGCAAGACGTCGTGAATGTCTAGCAGTGTTGAATCAAACTGGACTTTTATATTGTTGTATATCCTCTTCTCCAATTCCAAGATAAGATCATCTCGCTCATCACCATAGGCCTTGATTAATGATCCGTCGTGTCTCCTTATCGCTGTGGTGTTGACCAGATAGGTATCATCTGTGAATATCTCTGGTTTGAATTTTGGATACATTCCCTGTTTGGTAGGTGTCACTGGCATGTAACTGCCCGTGGTGTCGGCGTAATCTTTTATGACAATCTCGTCACCTTCCTGAAGCGTGGCGGTGATGGTGATGCTGTCGTCTTCAGTGCTGAACGTGTAGTCTGTGCCCAGCAACAACTGTGTGCCATTGAGATATACATACACCGCCCTGTTGCTTAAGGTAGTGATGCTGTGTTGGGAATCTATGGCGTACTCCGTCTGTGATGCGCCCTGCACCGTGTAGGTCCTAGTGGAAACATTTTCCCCCCAACCCAACATGTCCTCGTAGAAGAATGGGAAGGTGCTGTTCTTGCCTTGGTTTATGGCAGATATGATCTCGTCAACCCTGTCAGCGGCCACACCCTCGTATGCGGTGCCCGTGGCGTGCGTTAGGAAACTGTTGTACCATTTCTCGTACTCCTGGTTCACGTAATCGATAGCGGTAACAAAATTAGCGTCTTGGTCTATAAGGCCAAACACCGCTGGTAGCAGTGGGGCTTCGTGCTGGTGAATCGTTCCACCCTTGAGCCTGGCGTCGGGTTTGTCTCTCAGGTTCGAGACACCCGGGATCGCACCCGTTACTTCCTGGTTTTTGTCGAAAATGTCTCTAACGTGGTTCAACACCTGTCCCAGCGTGAACGTTCCTAATTGTTGGTTAAGACTGTTGGTGGCTAGGTTTTCGGGCAGTTCATATATGCCCTTGCCTGTGATTTTCTGGGCACTGCTGTATGTTGCTACCCTTATCTGATCATTGACCGAGAGCTCATTTACAAAACTTACGTACCTGTTGGTGGTGCCATTCACTAATGTGTAGTCTGTTCCTTGTGTCATCCTGTCACCGTTCACAGACACGGATACCTCTAGGTCCGTCAGTGCGGCGGAATTCTCGTAAACGTCTATAGGGAACAATCTCTTTTCGGTTTCGTCCACTATGCGGGTCCTTATCACACGCTGTCGACTTTCATTGGTCCTTTGTATCCACGCGCTACGTGAGTTGTGCGTCTGCCTGCCGGTGGTGTAGTGCAGGTGTCCCTCGGCCAGATTCTTGGTCAGGGTTCTCGACCCACTCTTGTAAGTGAACGTGCCCGAAGTATGATCTGACTCGAAAAGGATATCTCCCACGTTGTTGACAGTGTTGTACTTGACCCTTATGCCCAAAACGGTGTCCACGGGTGCCGTGTCGCTGGTCGCGTACTTGAACACGGTGGCTCCCTGGAACGAGCTGTTTGGATAGGTGGTCTCGTCATTGAAGGGGGTGTGGTCGTTGTCCCACATGCCGAACAAAGGCTGTTGGTTCACACCGGTCTTCTGCTGTGCCTCCGTCCATGCCTCAGCGTCACCGTCGTAGTAGAAGGTCTTGCCCTGGTTGACTGTGCCGAACTCTATGAACACGCTGTCCTTGTCCGCTGGCGTGGCGTCCGTGGCCTCCGTCAGTGCTATCTTCTGTGTGGAATCTCCTGCCGTGACGAAACTGACGTCGTAGATCTTGTTGCGCACTATGGGATCGGTGTCCGCGGCGAATATCACCCGCATGCCGTCCGCCAGTGCTAACCCATCGATGATGTATCCGCCGGTGTTGACCACCGTGCTGAACGCGTCAGTTGTGAATGTGTCATACAAAGTAACCGATTGTTTGGCCACCGTGCCGTGGTTGAACAGTGCAAGCCCTGAGTCGAATTCTATGATGGGTCTCTTGGCCCGATCATCCTCGTTGAGCACCGGGGTGAATCCTCCGATCCTCGCCGTCTCCTCTATCACGCTACGGTGGAACCACCTGTTGTACCTCGACCAGGCGTTCTGGTCCCGGCTGTCGCGTTTGATGGTTATGTAGTCCTTAACGTCTGGTGTGTAGTAGGCCAAGGCGTATGGGCGTGTGTCATAGGCCACTGAATCATAAAGGATTGTGGTCTCCGTGGCGTAACTGGCTGGCGTTATGAGATCCTGCACATCTGTGAGCGTGATCGCATCTCCCACTCCCTCCACGTAGTATTCTTTGCCTTGGTATGCAATGGGTACCAGACTGTTTGTGAATTTCACTTTCATGCCGTTGGAAAGATCCAGTGTCCTCAGGCTATAGTTCTTGGCTCCTATGATGTCGTCTTCCGGGTTAATAGCGGTTGTGGCAGTGGCGTCTTTGATCTGCAGTATGCCGTACATGGCATCATGATTGCCACACTGGTAGTACAGTGTGTCTGGTGCACCTGTGGTTGGCACAGTGAATGTGACCACGCCTTCGTCCGCGCCATTGTTGGTGACGCCCGTTGAATAAATTGTTGATGTTGATCCATCCTCTGACACCTTGCTCTTGTAGGGTTCCGTCATTATCCAGAATGGGTGTCCCTTGGCGTTGATGTTGAACCTGTAGGTGTTTCCCCTGTACAGTGTCAGGATGGGATTGTTCTCGTTCTCCCTGTGTCTGAATTCGTATGCGGCCTGTCCCACGTTGGTCACAGTGTACTCCGCAACCGCGCTCGGTCCAACTGAATCTATTTCTATGGCACCAGGTCCCTCAGGTATCCAATAGTACTCCCTGTAGTTGACCAGTTTGTCATAGTCTATAGCGGGATTCCAACTGTACACTGTCTCCTTGTTGAGCCTGTCGTGGTTGTTGACCTTTCCTCCCAGGTATCTAATCTGGTTTATGTAGTCGTCGTATGTGCCTGTGAATTTGACCTGGTCCTCTGGATTTACTGATGTGGTATCTCTGTCAGTATATGTTACAGCAGGTTCCAATTGATAAGCGAACCTATCCCTACTGGTTGCTAGAACGTATCTGTCGTTTACGTCCCTGGTGTAGGCATCTTGCCTTCCTATGAACCCGTCCAGTCTCTCCAGTTTGCCCTTCTGTACCAGTGGATCCAAAGTGCTGGCCAGGAAGCGCTGGTTGGTGTCGGTCCTGTAGAACGCTGGTAGGTGCTGTACCGTCCTACGGTACTCGTTGTCACCCTGTTGGACTACTTCGTTGTTGGTGAGTGCGTTGGTTGGTTCGTCGGCCATTAGTAACCTGCCCCACTACTGCCGGTTGTTGAACCGGAACCTGTTGTAGTGGAACCTGATACCGCTGATCCTGTGGTGGTATTGGTAGTGGCAGTCGATGTTGATGTGACCACAGCGCCGGAAGCCGCCAACTGATTGGCACCAAGTGCTGTTATGATCGACACATCATCAACGGTGGCCCCACTGATGAAAATTTCATCTGCCGCTGAGTTTATCTGGAATAATGACCCAAAGCCCTGTCCTGACTGGTTTGGCACTATCACTGCTGTCAGCAGGTCAGGTGCCAGTTGGTTGTGAATGTAAGCGGCTAGTTCTGTAAAATAGAATGTATCTCCGAAATCCCAGTTGTCCAAAGCGAAGAACTCATTAATGGCCTGTATTACCCTGGTCTTTATCACAGCGTCAGTGACGTTTGTCTTGGGATTCTTGACCACCTTGAATGTGGCTTGTAATTCTTCGTCAGCGTTGGTACCAAACAATATCTTGTACTTGACTGGGTGATAAACAATTTGGTCTGAAAGTGATTTCTGTGGATTTAAGATTCCAGAATAGTTGATCCTCAACTGGTCCTGCGTTGATGTCGCTGGCCTCACACCCCCGTCCTGTAACCATATCCTGAACAGGTTGTCATAGGTCCTTTCTAAAAGGTAAATGTCCACTATGTTGCTCACGCTTGGGTCTATCCTGGTCTCTTGTCCTGCGTGATGCTGGTATTGGAAACTGATCGAGCTCCTACCCCTCCTGGCCGCGTAGTCTGTAGTTGTGGTCAGTGTGTTGGTGGTCGAGCTGTAGGACTTTATGACGTCCTCGTCTGTAGCGTAGAAGTAAAACAACTGTCCGTCAGTGTATGTGGCGGTGTTTAGGTCTATGTCTGCCTCATTTTCAGTGACAACGAAGTTGGTGGCGGCGTATGGTCTGAATCTCTCAATTTTGTCATACGAAGTGTACTTCTCGAAGAAAACAAACTTGGTGCTCTCTAACAGAGTCGGTTCGACCACAATGTCAAATATATCAGGATTGTCCACGACTCCGTCGTCATCATTGTCAAAGAATCCCACTTTGACCTTCCTGTTGTCTTGGAAACCGTCCGCCTCTGTCACGGTGTCCACCACCTGCCAGGTGATCGGATAGCCTATGCTGTTGCCCGTTGACACTATGCTGTTGGTCTTCAGAATCTTAACCGTGTCCTTGACAGTTTTGCCTGTCTGATAATCATATATCTTTTCCTGAACATCAAAGTGAAATTTGTTCTGTGACTCAGATTCAAAGATGTAATCCAGTTTCCTGTATGTGACTGTGTAGGTGTTACCGTCATTGGTGAATTTGAACCACCAGCTGGCATCTATGTTTGTTCCAGTCGCGTCTCCCGTGTTGTCGAGACTAAACACCGAACTAGCGCTTAGGTTGGTTGAAGTTATCACCTTCCAGGTCTCCGTATCTATGTCATACCTAAGTCCGAATTCCTCATAGGCCTCGATCCTGTTTATGATATCGTTTTCTAACGTGGTGGAGAATGATGTGGTGAAGTTGGGTATCACAGCACTGAGAACCGCACCGTTTGGTATGATGTCGTTGAGCGTGATTGGTCCGACCCCTGATTCGAGATTTCCCAGTCCGCCGTTGGCTCCGTCAAGCACCACCGCACCTATCTTAGCCCAGGCCCTGTCCTCTGCGTTGTCTGTCCCCGATGTCACAAGTTTTCCATTTAAAAACTTCCTGCTGTCTGGTGACGTGAATTTAACTAATGCGCCCGATTTGGCAAATTTCAAATTTGAAGTGGCGTAGTCACCCACGACCAAAGCACCGCCCGAAGTGAAGTAACCAGTGTTGGTGTTGGTGGATGTGGTTGTGGAATTCCATGTGGCTGTCAATGTGCTTAGGTCTTTAGTGCCGTATTTTAGATAATAGAACTGTTTGGCGTAGGCCTCTTTCAATTTTGCTTCGACAGATGTGTCTATGGTTGACTGTATGTTGCTCCTGTTGTTGAACGTGAATGTGAACCTTTGTGTGCTCTCTTCCCTGTAAAGAATGCCATCCTCCGCGAACACACTGACATTTGAGTATGCGCCTGTGGGATCCAGTATTTCCTTAGCCCTTGATATTCCCGATGCTGATCTGTTGACTGATCTAACTTTAACGATCTCCTGTGATGCGGAAAGTGGAACCACCTGATAGTCCTCCGCTGTGATCATCCTGTTCTGTGAGTAGTACACCTGTGCGGCCTTCTCCCTGATCGAATCATTTGATTCCGTGGCCGCCGCGTTGTAAATGCTGGCCTTGAGGCTCATTGTTATGGTCAATGTCTGTTGCGCGCCATTGGCGTCGGTGTATGGCACCGAAACCTGTATGTTCTGCATGTCAGCGGGCTGTATTGCGTACTTGGCGTTGTCACTGATCCTGTGGTATGTCCTGAAAGAGCCCAGTGGTAGGTTCGAGAAGTTTCCGTCTCCAAACACCAAGTCCACGGCGTCGTTGTTCTTGGTTACCACGTTGTAGATGTTTCTCTCAGCGGCCGCCAACGAGTTGTAGATTGCGTTGTTGCCTGTCAGCGAAGGAACCTTGGCCCACTTCTCTGCTATCTGTCCAAACTGATCTAACTTGTACAACCAAACATCCGTGTCGTTGATGTTTGATGCCGCTATGGATCTCACGTAGTTGGTCACTGCCGTGTCCACCGTGAAGTCCGAGTACTGCATGGTGCCCTGTTTGAACAGGAAGAAGAATCCTGTGTTGTTTGAACTGTCGCCTGCACCGTCTGATCTGTAGGTGTAGGTCAGTCCTGTTCCTGGTATTGGGTCTGACTCGTATATGGAATCTGAATTGTTTATGGTCGAAGGCACTATCTCGAACTGCCTGCTGATGCCACCCACTGACTTCACGTACTTGAACAGGGGTAGGTCCGTCTGGTTGGAACTTAGTGTGTAAACCTCGGTGTCTATTCCTCCTATGGATCCTGACTCCCTGGGATTACCGAACAGTTGTCCTGTCTGGTTGGCCGCATTCAGTATAGCCGTGAACTGTTCCCTGTAGTTGGAGTTAGCGGAGTCATTCCAAATGATGGTCTGCGTGGCTAGGTTCGTGCCTGACGAATCTACGACGTCCTGTGTGGTTGATATGCTGTCAATTTTCAGCAGTCCTGTTGCTGGTTTGTTTCTCTTGGCGTTGTAGTTGATCAGCCTCGCCAACCTTAGGACACTGTTCCTCCTCTCCGCTGTTTCCAGGAAGTTCTCCCTGGCGTTTAAGTCAACCCTGAATGAAAGTGCCTGTGCTACGTAGGCTATGAGGTCTATGAGCGCGACATACTCCGAGCTCTCTACGAAGTCATTGAAATCGTCGGGATAGTTCTCCCTGAGGTAAGCCACCATGGTCCTCCTCAGTGTCTCGAAGTCGTATGATTTGAAATCCGCCTGCTGGAAGGCCTGGTAGATCTTCTTCCAATCCTCCGCGACTAGTAATCTGTTTTGTCTGTCTGTAGTGGCCATACTGTTTGTACGGATATTTATGTGATAGATTATCTACGTATATTAAGATAGACGTAGCAGTGAGTTCTCGTCAAAACTGAACCTTAGTTTCTCCGTGATGTTGAGGGGCACGTAGGTTATAGTGGCCTGTATGGCTATGCCCTTGTCCGCTTCTGTGACCGTGATGTCCTGTGTTGAGATCCTGGGATCAGCGTTGAGATTTGCTGTGACATCCTCCACTATGGCGTCCTTGAGTGCCTCCGTGAATGGCTCGAACAGTGCATCATATATTATGGTGCCGAACTCTGGGTTCTCTACGCGCTCGCCCTTCCTGACGGAAAGCCTGTTGATCAGGTCCTGTTTGGCCACTTCGAAGTCGTACAGTTTGAAGTTCTGACGGTCAGCACGTGAGCTGAAACCCTTGAAGGTCACTGACTTGTTGCTCAATCCGTTGTCTGATCCGTTGTCCCCGTATGCCATTAGTTCAATCTCCTGAACTCCACGTCGACCTTGCTGTAGTCAACCATGTAGTATCCCGTGTCGGTCATGGTTCTAGCCCATGGCACCTCCTGTGCCATAACACCCTGCCACGTGCCCGACGTGTGCTTGTATTTAAACTCGTAGATGTTGATTCCTGATGGGGACTTACCAATCAATCTGATGTCTTCTTTCAATCTCACGTCACTGAACTTACTGAAAAAACCTCCTATAGCCGAGACTACACCCGACACATTACCACCGCCGAACAATGCGGGCAGTTTCATAGCACCGATCTTGGCGCCCAGGTTGGTGAACGCTCCCGCCTTGATGCCTTGCGCACCCAGTTCCCTGGCAGTGCTTCCGCCCAGTCCCGCCAGGAACCCCTTGGCCTGGCTGGCCACAGCGTTTATTGCCGTCGTCTGTATGCTTGACGTGACCTGTCCGGCCACCACGTTCTTGAACACGTTGGTCGTGGCCTTGATGTCTCCCGCCGACGCGATGTTGGCTATGTTGATGTTGCCCGCGATGCCGGATATGTCTATGCCCCCGATGTTCTTGTAGTCTCTGTCCAGTCCCTTGTATATGGGATTGCCGAACTTGTCCGTGCCTATTACCTTTCTCTTGGTGAGGTCTCCCACTGCTTTCTTCAGGTTTTCGTTTGCGGTGTTGGCCAAGGCCTTGCTCCCCACGTCGGTGGCGAATCCCTTGAAGTCACCCGAGTACAACTGAGTCTTGTCACCCAGGGCGAACAGTTCTCCCGCCTGGTTCACGAACACGTTGTCCTTGAACAGTTCGGCCACGTCCGATCCTGTCACGGTGTCGATGACCTGGTCCGCCAGTTTCTTGGTTTGGTTGTTGAGCACATCCGACACGGAGTCAGACACGTCGAATCCCTTGAACTGGTTGCTGATGCTGGCCGCGGTGTCCCACTTGCCCCTGGCCCCGTTCAATATGTCATAGTCCTTGTCATAATTCTTGACAACTTCCGCCAGTATCTTCCTGGCCTTGACCGGGTCAGTGGATGTGCCCATCCCTTCCTTAAGTTCTCTCTCCATGTCTGCCTGCGCCTGTGCCTTTCTTGTGGGAGGATGCGGCGAAAGCCTGTTTCTCTGTTCCATGTACTCCACTGTGCCTGGGGTATTGGCCAGCCTATACCAGGCCTTCCTGTTGTCCGCACCTCCCGTGGGCAGTGCGCCCTCTGAGGAGAATCCTCGGAATCTCGGCATTGGCTCGTGGGTGACGAACCTGTGTACTGTTGTCGAGGTCTGTGCGGTGAAAGGTCTCAGCGGCTCTATGCCTTTCTTGACCAACTCCACGTCGCCCTCCTGTCTCTCGGTCATGCCCGCGGCGTCCGTGTCCAACCACTTAGGTCCCCAAGTGTCGCTGGCAATGGTTGAGTTGAAGTGCACCTGTGCACCTGCTAGGTGTATCTCGCCTCCGGCACCATGCAACTGCTGTCCGTCAGTGTATGACGTTAATCCGTCCCTGGCGTAATCTCTTATGCTTCCTTTTTGTGAACTGTTGAATATGCCCTTCTCTCCCAGGTTCAGCATGTATGTGCCCGCCGACTTCACTATCTCGTTGGTGGCGCTCATCCTGATCTGTCCTGCGGCATGCATGTTGATGTTGGCGTCCGAGTGCAGGTTGAAGTCACCCTGCGTCCTCATGTTGATTCCGCCGATGCCGGAGTACACGTCTATCCTGCCCTCACTGTTCATCTCTATCCAGGCGTTGCCTGAACCGTTGGCTATGTACACCACACCTTCCGTGTCGTGCATTAATAATTGGTGACCCGATGCCGTACGTAGTCTTGTGAGTTGATTTGTGCCATCCGCGGCACCGTCATCCATTACAAACGTGTGACCCGACAGCCTGTCCACTATAGCCGTTGCCTCAGCATCATCGGTGCTGACCTTCTGTGGGGTTGAACCGGGATTCAACCTACCAGGTGTACTCATACCGAAAACTTGGCTGGGCGCTTCTCTTTGCGCTGAGGACGTGGTGTTTCCCCTGACATCATCCGCACTCAGTCCTTGTCTTAACAAGGTGTCTGCCAACGGGTGTATGGGTTTGTTTTTGTTCTTGTAGTTGATCTCGTTGACATCGGAAAATCTGTTGACCTCACCTGCGGGCAAGTTACTCGAACCATAATCCTCTGTGGGGTCTTGGTTAAGGTCGTCCTTGACTTTGTTCGAAGACGCTATGCCCGGTGTCATGTGGTTTGTCAGCGGTTCTTGAACACAACCTATCCAG
>Ga0129324_10002521_pt1 | contig 11186 bp, 18 predicted proteins | sample CPBDNA_7_FD_96879 | JGI IMG/M metagenome (GOLD analysis project Ga0129324, IMG submission 96879) | Freshwater to marine salinity gradient microbial communities from Chesapeake Bay, USA - CPBay_Spr_15_0.2_DNA | ecosystem: Environmental > Aquatic > Marine > Coastal | place: USA: Chesapeake Bay... | reverse complement strand
GAGTAACTACAAGGACGGGAAAAAAGACGGACTCTTGGAGACTTACCACGAAAACGGTCAATTGAAGGAAAAAGGAAACGAGAAGGACGGGAAAGAAGACGGACTTTGGGAGAGTTACCACGAGAACGGTCAATTAGAGGTTAAAGGAAACTACAAGGACGGGAAAGAAGACGGTCTTTGGGAGTGGTACGACGAGAGCGGGCAATTGAAGGAAAAGAGTAACTACAAGGACGGCAAACTTCTCTGATCGACAAAACAACGTCACTCAGATGTGTGATGCGAACATCTCATCATGTCGTCAACTGGGATGGTAACGACGACGGTTTGACTCAATCAACGGACTAATCAACAAGGAGATCAATGACTACTAAAGACATCGTTAACGAAAAACTGAATGAACTTGAACAATCACTACTCAACCAAGACCACATCAATACTCCTATTGAGTTTCTGACTCAACTCGCATCCCTCTCGAAGTACTTTCACCTGATGTCTGATGAAGATCGTGACTATGTGAACTGTGCAAAAGAGGCACTCGAAGATCAGATCGAGTGGCGAATCTAGTCAAACGATACTAGAAACTCGATTTCTCGAGTGCTGCTGTCAACACAGTCGAGTCTCATACCGTCATAGGTCAGATGATCAACGATGAATATTCCATTCACGTGATAGAGGAAAAACTCTAACTTAGATATATCAAAGGGTTCTTGAGTCTGAATCGTTTCGTATTCCCAGTAACCCTTTTCAATTGACGTACAATTCAAGATGACGTGATCTGGGGGAATAACAGGTCGTGTATCGTTGATAACCCAAGCATTGTCTGTGATGCAGTCTTCATCCAGAAAAGACACGAACTCCTCTTCGTCTGTTGATAGATCCACGACTTGAATCTGATTGATACCTTTGAACTCGACACCAGTCGTATGAATCAAATCATCATGTTCAAATGATGGATAAAGATTGTGCTCGGTCGGTACGTCCGTGACGTCATCCCGTGTCACATGACTCTCGAGCGAGTCGAGACCTCGTTCGATCCAATAATTTCTCGTTGCAACAGCGACTGAACCTACTGTTGCTTCGCCTCCATAAACGTCTAGTCGAACTTTGTACTGATACATTTTTAGATACTCTTTATTCGCTCTTTAGATCTATATATAAAAGTATCGAAGAAAAGAAAGTGGCACTGACGCAGAAGATCAAAAGACTCAAATATTTTTCAAAAAATGCTCATTTCCTGTCATCAATCCTTATATATACAAGGGTAACAACGAATAGTTGTAATTGCCCTGCGAAGATCTGATGCGTCATATCCTCTCGTCAAGGCACTCACAGAGACAACTGTTGTCAGCGTCAGCAACGTTACACAAGACGTGAGTGATGGGATGAAATGACTCCCGACGAGTTCAGCTGCTTTTTGATCGGTAGTTGTTCCGACCGTTAGACCGCATAGGTGTGAAGAGTGAGAAACGAGTGACCGCTAACCTACTCGACTTGAATTCACGATGTAAATCGTTGTCTTCAAGTTCACTGATCAAATGTCTGGATACTTAAGATTCAAGTCTTAGACACAATTCATCTGGGTAGGTGAATTGTGTCTGTTGCTTAGATTCAAGAAACGACTAAAGGATTACTAATAATGAAAATATCAAAAGAGACAGCAATCAAAGATATCAAACGATCAAAGTCGATCGATGCGACTCGAGTGACGGCTGATGATCTTCATGCCGCAAACTTTGTCAAAGACATCACGAAAGAACTCGAGAAAAGACTTCGTGTTAAGAAAGACACTACCGTCATCATCATAGAATAAGGACAAGAATATGACGCTGGATGCCGTACTTTTACGAGAGATAGATAACGAACGAAACTTGATTCGATTGCTCAAGTCTTTACCTGATCTAGACGACTTATCAAAAGAGCAGATTCGTTTGAGATATCTAGAAGAAATGGAGAATGCATAGATGGCAAAGAGATCGACATTGCAACAGTACTGCTTAAAAGCACCTAGTGAGCTCTTTAGTGAAATAGACAAGAATCGAATGTTGTTAGCGGGAATATCGAATGTCAGTGGTACAACTCGAGCAGATTACATTCGAGATGCGATTGAACACTACAATCGATACTTTACTGAGGTCGTGGAACGCAAGGTAAAACGATTTAAAACAATTGAGGATGAGTTTGATGACGTATCAGGGTTTTACTACGATAACGGCGTAGACGTGCGTTGGTGAGTTTGTGGTGTGATGGTATGAATGACTCTATACGGCAATGCCGCTAAAACATGCCTGTGAATCTCCTTTGTGACTTGATGATTAAAATCACACTCTCTGGTTTTCGCAGAGCGTCAAAAGTACTTAGTTTTGTACCCGTGACATTCTATACAACGCTTTGTTTTGCTCTGCCTTGCAGCCGAAGAGTTCGCTTTAACTGTATAGTGTCCCAGACACCAGTGTTCACTGAGTTTAGTTTGTCTCGCAGAAATGGCACGAGTGCGTCGGGCGTACTTTCGGGTAATAGTTTGTGCTGAGCTATCTTCATGCCTTTTCTTGCAATTGCAGGCGTTGGTACTCCAGTAGTGTTGAGTGTTGAAACGATCTGTCTATAGCTCACACATTTTGGCTCGCAGAAATTCAGCATACGGCAACGGAAACAATCTGTCTGGTCGGCAACGATCGATTGAATGATTTGCCGATATTTTCCATTTCTCGCATCAGCATCGATAGTTTGTTGGTATCGACCGTCGATTGGATTTGGATTTGGCATTCATACCTCTTGTTACTAAATTAGAAGCGCAGGGATCAACTATTCTTGTTTGCTACGGCTCATATTCACGCTCTATATCAATAATACAGGCTCATTTATTCAACACAGTATCAGTGTAGGACAGCACTCTCATAGCGAATTAGTTCAGCGTAGTCTTCAACAGAAATAGCTTCTTTCGACTTTGTGACTACGACAACTTCGTCGACTACGGCTTCAACATAATTTGCTCGATCTGCGTACTCTGATCTTGCAGACTGCAAAACGGTGTCTATTTCGTTCTCGATAAATGTCTGGATGTGAGTTTCGCTGGTTCGCTTAATAGCAACTGACGAAGCTCTATTGGCGGAGCGGAGCACATCGGCAGAGTCAAAAGAAAAGGTTTTTTGAACGGCAAAAACTTCATCAAGGTTTTCGTTGAAGAGATCGTATTGCATATCTTTAAGGGCAACTATTAAAGAGAGTTTGGTCTGATAGTGAGTCACAATCAAATCTTCAAGTGATACATGGATAGTTGATAATTGGGGGACAACGACTTTGACTTCTTGTGTTTTCATAGTGATTTCTCGTTTGGTTTTTTAGGGCGTTCGCTCACCGAACAATTACTATTTTATTGATAGTCAGTACGACATTTAATTGTCACAAGACTGGTCTTTAGTTTCGTCGTCTTATTTGAAGAGCTTTGAGCCCAGAAGAGAGAAAATTGTTTTCTTACTAGTTCAAGGGGCGGGTATGAATACAACTTCTTGGGGCTGGGATGAGTTTGATGATTTATCTTCGTTTTACTGCGATAACGGCGCAGGCGTTCGATGGTGATCTGGTGGCGTGACGACAAGTATGGATCTATACGGTAATGCCGTTGGAATCGTGTTGTTGTGAAGGAGAGAGAATGTTGGATACATACTCTCTCCTGTGCGATACACGATTGTTTTTAGATGTAGTCTACGAAGCGGCAATCGCTGTTGCTGTGACATAGCAATCTAAACTTTCTGAAAAGTAATCGAGATGCCGCATCGTTGATCGAAGTTGCTCTTCAAGTGCAGCCTCTAACATTGGGCGTATGGACTCGATACTGAAGTCGGCGAAAGCAATCTGTCTGTTTTCGCAAACTTCGATATCGTTTCGATCAATGAGATATTCTTTCTGCTGAGATGCCATTCTGAGCGCTTGATCGATTGCAGATGCTACGCAGTGATATGCGTCTTCATCTAAGTTACAGAACTCACTTATATCGTAAGTGATGCATTGATTGGCGTAGTTTACTAAATCGTCAGTGTTGATTTGTGTTGCTGTATTCATAGTATTTTTCTCCTTTCAGTCTTGATTATGCTTGCGCAGCGGGTGGTGGTACTTCGTCAATTAAGTCGGGCATGATTAGGTATGTCATGGCGATATCTTTACAAGGTAAGACCCAGTAATCTTCCCACTCGTGGGTTATCTGTTCTGAGGTGAAATGTAAGTCATGCGGAATTCTCATCATCGAAAATTCATCATCATCCCCGTGGTCTATCGCATCAAGCATGTTGCCTCGGTGCAGAACATAGTGAGTGATAGTGCTTCTAGCCTTTATTGAGTTAAGTGTTCCAAGTTTCATAGTTAGTTTCCTAAAAAGTTGATTGTTTGTTCGCTCACCGAACAATTGCTATTTTATGGGTATTGATTACGACATATAATTGTCGCTTCTATGCTGTTCAGTTATGTCGTGTAATATGAGAATGAGAACTAAACCAACAAAGAGAAAACTCTATTCTTATGAGTTCAAAGGGCGCCCAAGAAGAGCGTTACTCTGGACAAAACGAACTTATGAGTTGTGGTTCTTGTTCGCACGAGTTCATCAGCGAGAAGGCGGCGCAATACCGAAAGAGTTCGGTGATTTGAGTCAGTTCTCGGGATTTGAAGAGTGGTGGCGTCACGAGAAATACGGGTTTGAGTTGTTCTGTGAGCAGGAGCACAAAGCGCTCGTTGAGCTAGTGACAAGCACAAAGACACCCAAAGAGGACGGCACAGCGCTCGTGCGAGTGCGACTCAATGCTGATCTAGATTTGGTGGTACGTGACTTTGAGATAGCGTTGAGACATCTACAAGAACACGAGGAATATTCATCAACAGCACGCTTTCAACCCTCACAGCATCAGAAGCAAATCAAACTCAAGAAACTAGAAGAAGCATTGAGCGCATACATTGTTTCGCAGGGAATGGTTCATAGACGAGCAATTCATCGTCTATACAGAAAGGGAAAGGCGGAGTATCGCAGGATTGAGAAAAAATCATTTGATCGAAAGGTAGAAGTTGACGCTCTATCTGATGAACACGGCAATAAAAAAGTGTATCGGTACGAGACTTATAGGCGCAGAGTGTGGGTGGACAATCCGCTTTACGACAACTGGGTCATCAAGAAAACAAGAACATTGTCTCGGCAGCGCAGGATGGTGAAGCAGGTGTTCAAGAATATTGAGCAGCGAACTTTTCCCTAATAACCCCATTTGCCTTTGATCGTGCTCGTCTTAACTATTGATCAGAATACGGAGTTGCAGTGTTTCTCGGCGTTAGTGTCTAGAGAGGCACTTGTTAAAACGAGCTTTTTAAAGAAGCGACAGACGAGTGAAAACTCGTCTGTCGCTGATGCTTTTTAAGCGGCTTTTGCAAGATGCTCAGACTGCATGTTTGAGCAGGTCTTTTCGTAATCTTTGACAGTCATATCGAAAATCGCAGAACGATTGACGCTATATTGAATCTGACAACGATAGTGCATCTCGCACTCACTCATCTGGCGATAACTGTGAGTCATTAAGGGCAGAACAACGAGCTTCAGATTCATGGCTTCTTCTTCAGTAACGTCATTCTCACGAGCTACTTCTTGAATAAAAAGGTCGTTATCGAACGTGCGATTGAATGACTTTGAGCAAGAGGCATCATTCACTCGCAAGAACTTGGCTAAGCTAATTTGCTTCGGTTCTAGAGCAAGTTCTTTCGAAGGGGCAGTCTCAAGTAGATGAGCAGTATTGTTCATCAGAGCAGATAGGTATCTTTGCACTCGCTCACGTGGTGGTTCAATATCACGCTTAAAACTTTGAAGCGGCTTTTGGTATTTATGCATTGTCTTACTCTCACGGCACTGCACATTAGTAGCTTGCTTCTGAGCACGAGATTTTCGCTTCGCTGCTTTACGAGCACGATTTGCGGCAATTTTTTTCGCTTTCTGAACGCTATTTTTTGACATTTATGTATCTCCATTTCGGTTTCAAAGGGTGTTCTTCATCAGAACAAGAGTAGTTTGATCGATTCATAAGGTGACGTAACTTAGCTAAAATAAAAGATCTTAGTTATGTCACTATGAGATATTGAAAATGGCTAAATCACGTCGATGGAAGAAGCGGAAGCTCCTTACGTTTCAGTTTAAAGGTCGTACTCGCAGAGGGCTGCTTCATCGCAAGGCTGTCTATCGAGAGTGGTTTGAGTACGCAAAGCTGGCTCAGTCTCGAGGTATCAAAGTTCACAAGGCATTCGGCAATCTGCAGAAATGGGAGTTTGACGACTGGTGGCGAGACGAACGCTATGGCTTTGAACTGTTCTGTGAGCGAGAGCAACAGCTAGTCACTCAAATTGAAAAGGTGGGGAAGCTCCAAGAAGGTGAAGTGCTTCTAAAGGTAAATGTAAATTCAGATATAGATCTTCTGCAGTCTGAGATGATGCGGTTACTCCGAGATCTGTCATGGCAGAGGGAGTATCAGAGTACGGCTCGCTTCAAGATCAAGACTGAGGCAAAGCAGATCAAACTGGCGAAACTCAGGGAGGCGAGAGAGACATTCCTGCTTACAGAGAAGATGAAACGTCGCAGGGCTATTAGGAGGCTCGAGACTAGAGTTGAGAGGTACGACAGGGAGACTGGGGAGTCTTATTTCAGCTCTCAATCTTGGCTTCCTGGCTACTTGAAGCTAGAAACTGCTCGAAGGAAAAATGGCTCTCTTAGATGGGCATCAGCATCAGAATCGCCGCAAATGAAGGCGTATCGTGACTGGGAAGCATCAGCACTACGTAAAGTGGCTCGTCATCGAGCCTCCGTTCTAAAAATTCTCAACTCGGGATGCTTTGAGCGAGGTGAGTTCATCTAGCAGCAACATAGAAGCATACTCCGGATGAAGCAAGAACTCTCAAGCAAACACTGGAGCAACGGCTTCAAATGACTGTGCTGATCATACTGTCTTCTCACTACTTTTGGTTTATTTCCGTTACTACTTCACTTTTCTCGTTGATCGCATGATGAGCAGAGCGAAGAGTCTAATTTTCTCGATGACAGAATCGCACTAACAAGTGTCCGTACCATTCGCACGTCATCCCTGTTTAATTTATATGTTTTGGGTGCACAGAATTCGGGTTATTCGGGTAATTTTTCAGGTATTCCTGAACAAAGTCAGAACAAGGAGCTCCTGAGGTACAGGGAACTGCACCATGAGATACTATATGATCTGAATGTTATAAATAGATATTTAAAAAGTTGATTTTTTCTTTGGGAGGGCGTAGGTTTAAGCGGGATGTAACAAACATTGGAGTACTCTATGCTAGAGCTAATAGTTCCAGACGATTTAATGACATCACCCAGTATCGCCTCGCAACCTATAATTGCAGACTACAGTCATGAGGCTCAGAAAAATCTTGGTATGCAAGGTGCGCTGGATGCGATCCAAGTTTCCCAACTTCAGACGATGTATTGTATGACCACGACGACTTTCAACGGTACTCAAACTTTTGATTATCAGGGTCGTCCTTTCGATTCAGATGCTGATAGTGACAATCAAGGCGATTGCTAGTAATTTGCTTTGCTCCTTTTGATAACGGGGTCGGCGGACGGTACCGCCGATCGTATCGTCGGTAGGTACGGCGTCGGGATTTTCAGACTCAATTTCGATATTTTGTCTGACTATGAAATTCGCTTCACTGAGAAGAGTTGGCATATCCGAAGCCCTTCAAATAACACTATATCGAGCGATACAGTAACAGGGGCGTTTTGGTGGAAGGCATTCTCTTATTGGAATCCTGAACAAAACAGGTACCCCTTAGCTGAAGCCCGTTATTTATGCAGAGATATATACGGGTGGTGCGTAAATCGTGGTATGTCAATTGGGAATCCTCCCGATTATCACAACCGTTTCGGTAAAATGACAATTCTCGGCGTCGCCCGCCAATTTTTCCAAGTCCCTAAAACACTCACTACGATGAAGTTGGTTGGAGTAGAGGATTTTTCTGGAAGGCGTGTTGTAGCCAAGTCACTTTCTTCCGAGACTAGTGAAGATAAAAAAGTGTTACATACTACTGAAGTCCAGCCTGAGAGGCTCCACCCAGATTATACCTGGTATCTGCAAGAAATCGTCGACTCAGATTGGGATGTCACCGTTTTTTATTGTAACGGCAAATCCTTCGGATTCAAGAGAGATCGTTCTGATTTACTAGGGTTAGATTGGAGGGCGGAGCAAATTTTCGACTACTCTGAGCAGGAGTGGTTTCCTTTTGATATATCCGCCAGTACCGAATCCAGCCTTATCGGATTGTCCCAAAAATTAAACATCGAATTCGGGCGATACGATTTCATGCTGGATAAAGACGGCACTCTCATTTTTCTTGAGCTTAATGCGAATGGGCAGTGGGTATTCTTGGATGTGGAAGACAAGTACTTTCTTTTGGATACAGTGGTTGATTGGTTAAAATCCAAGAGTTGAAATGTTTTGAGAGGTGTTTAGGTTCCTTCACAAGGAAAACGGGCGTCGCATCTGCTGCCTAGAGTTTGCGTTCTTCGAGTTTTGTACAGCTTCCGCTGTAATAGCCGATTGATTCATCAATAACGACGTTTATTTCATAGGTTAATGTAAATCTGTCGATTTCAACGAATTTCCCGATATTACTGCGATTATTAGCAGATCCCCAATATGTTGTGTAGTGAATGCTACCCTCGTACCATTTTATTTGCCTTGACGATCTCAAATATTCATCGTTTACCCATTGCTCTTCATTAATATCTTCATCGATTTCTAGAGAAAGCAGCTCGATATCATAATTTTGTCTGAACCATCTCTCGGCTGCAGCTACATCTTCAGGGTCGCCAAAATTAAGTGCTCTCCAAGTTTCCATTAGCGATCGGTAGTGTGGCGATGCTTTCCAGCGCTGCACCTCGTCGTCGCTCAATTTGCATCTCAAAGAGATCGACGTGTTGCTCGAGTTACAACTTGCGAGGCATCCTATAAGTGCGAACGCTAGAGCTAGTTGGCGCATTAAATACCTCAACTTTTTTCTGAGCATGTGAGAGGCAATCTATCACAACAACTTCAATGCTGCGGCTTTTGCCAACATGCTTTTAGCTTCACTCTATCAAAAATTCATCAATATGTTTCCATATGCGCTAGTATGTTTTTTTATATCTATCTTGGTTAGATCGGCAGGAGTTCACAAGAGCGCTCTGGATGCACGGTCATTGCAGTGTACATCATTCTAACGGCGCTTAAAAATGATCTGGTTATAAGATGGTCTGCGATGGTTCTTTTGCGAGTGTAGTCAGACGTATCTCAACAGTAGACCGAGGTGGTTGGCTGGATTTTGTGAATGTGATTGTTGGTAGCGGAAGAGTTACGTCAATCCAGAAATTTCAAGGCAAGTCATTTTCAAGAACGCCCTCTGGATATGTGTCACAGATTGTTAGCCCGTTGATTGCATGACGTCACTTCTCAAATTCGTTAGAGCTTGGATTTAATGCGGCAAACTTAACAAGTCTTTTTCGAAATGTTATGTGACAGAATACTTCGAAGCCGTCGCAAAGCGAGTAGTCCCCAATCAAATTCCGATGATCTATCAACTGAACTTCAGCTTCGAAACGGGACCAAACGTCTTCAGTGGGTTTTGTAAAGTCGTCAGCAGTTTGTAAGTAAGGGATGCAGGGAGACGTAACTTGGAGTTCAAGTCGATCATTCGCCCACTCCACTAAAACTGAATTCCCAAAGTAGTGTCTCTTTTCATAAAAAAACTTTCTGGGTCTCATACTTATTCAGCCTTCCAGCAGCCTGGATCAATCCGTTAGCTATTATTTTTAGCCAGCAACGCTCTAGCTTTTATCAAGCGATCGTCTAATTCGTGAGATCGTCCGCCTGGCGCTTTCGGCTGATTGCTATACCTCTCTAAAATAGCAACCTCTTCTGAATACTTTTTCTGTTTACGATAAATGATTGCTAATTGCTCGTAATACCAAGGGGATACGCCCCATTGATTCGTGTCCACTTCACTCAAGATGGAAAACTTCTCATCTGAAGTTAGCTGGTGATTGGCGTTCAATGCTTCACGTTCTGTGAGGTCGACGCATCTAAGCAATATTTCAATTGCCTCATCGTATTTTTGTTCTCTTTTTAGTTGTTTTACTGTTTCCACATTTTCAGTGTAATGAACACCCTCATCACTACCTGACTCTTTTATCGAAGCAATCGAGTTTTCAACTTCTTTAGCCAGACCTTGAGATCTATTTTTGAGGTGCCCATTTTCTCTCCTAACTATAAATTTCCACCAACCCATAGCTCGCTCCTTTTTAGCCAGTGTAAATTTTGTGTCAAGTTGGGTCTATAGAGCGTGGTCTAGTGACTAAGGTGCGTAAGTTGTTAGGTCGTAGTCATTAGGGTTTGTTTTGCTATTTGAATATGGTCCATTCATAATATATTTAAAGTTTAATGAATGAGGTGCTGATGACAGATAAAACAATTGGCTATATTCGAGTTTCAACTGTTAACCAGAATGTCGACCGACAACTGGAGGGAATTCATCTAGATAAAGTCTTCGAAGAGAAGGTCTCTGCAAAAACTAAGAATCGTCCTAGATTGCAAGAAATGCTGAACTACATCCGTGATGGCGACAGTGTGGTCGTTCACGACATATCTCGACTTGCTCGTAACATTCAGGACTTGCACTTCTTAGTTGAAGAAATCACATCTAAAGGCGCTTCACTGAGATTCCTGAAAGAGGGGTTGTCATTCTCTAGCGACAAGTCAGAACCTATGAATGTCCTACTGTTGTCTATGCTAGGTGCCGTGTATCAGTTTGAGCGAGAAATCATGCGTGAGAGGCAGAAAGAAGGAATAGCGGCTGCAAAAGCAAAAGGTAAATTCACAGGGCGTAAAAAGACAATCAACGATGAACACATTATGCGTTTGGTAAACGAGGGCAAAAGCATTCGGAAAGTGGCTGATCTACTGGGGATATCAATGTCTTCTGTTCAGCGAGCGAAAAGACAGAGTTCGAAGTAGCGGGACGCTCTCATTGCTTTGATAGGTCGATTGAAAGCTAGATTCGAACATCCTTATTTCTGATCAGAAATGGGAACTAGCGTGGGAATGTGCGTGAGTTATCACTCGAGATTGACGGAAAACTTCTCTGAACAGTGAAAATTTCCAATCCAG
>Ga0129324_10002520_pt1 | contig 11192 bp, 7 predicted proteins | sample CPBDNA_7_FD_96879 | JGI IMG/M metagenome (GOLD analysis project Ga0129324, IMG submission 96879) | Freshwater to marine salinity gradient microbial communities from Chesapeake Bay, USA - CPBay_Spr_15_0.2_DNA | ecosystem: Environmental > Aquatic > Marine > Coastal | place: USA: Chesapeake Bay... | reverse complement strand
TATTGCCAACTGACCAAGCCAATAAACCAATTGAAAAAATCGGTCAGGGTTTTTTGGAGTTGAAAGAGCATTGTAGGTATGCGCAACTTCTTGATAAGGTCTTCCCAAAATAGTTCCTAAATGTGCAATGGTAATCTCTCTTTCCTCTTTCGAAAGTGTTTTATTATTTAAAACTATATCTCTTAAAGCGGACCACTCTCTAATCGAGTCCATTCCATAATTAATTAAAACTTTATTCTTGATTTTATGCGATTCTATAAATAGAAAGGTAAGGTGAGTAAGTATGTCATAAATATCGGAGCGTCCTCTAGTAATCTCAATATTCATTTGATTTTTATCGATGCGATAACAATTCCTCCTTCTTTTAGGAGGTACTATGGCTTTAAAATGAGAATTCTTAAACCCTTCGTCTGCTGTTAAATTAATAAACTGACACTCTTCAATTCCTTCTGGCAATCGCTCAATAATGTAAATTAAACCATTGAGTTCTACCTTATCCTCAGCAATTGAACCATAAATTTCTGGCCTCAAAAGCAACAAAGATTTTCTAAGGGTTTCTCCTGATATGCCCATTGGTTTGTAAAACCCTCTACTAAATAAATGACGCATAGAAATATATAATTTTTCTATTGCCGCAGTAGATTCTTGTGCTCTCGTTCTTTCTCTCATAGATAATAATCTTTCTTAACTATATTCAAAGATAACTTTATTTTGATTATCTTATTTTTTTACTGATAAAACAGCCTCATATTGTTTACTATTGTTAAGTAAAGTCAAAGCTTCCTGTATGGTTTTATCCGTTTTTATTTTATTCGAATACACTCCTGTTTCGTACGCATAGCGCTCAACAATTAGCTCCTTTAGAGCAATTTTTATCGCCTCCTTATCTTTGCTTATCGCCTTTATTTTGTTTTCCTTTAGCGAACTCATCAGTTGCAAATAGCTTTTAGAAATACTCTTTGAATCCTCAGCATTTATCGATTGATGCGCGTTCTTAAATACTTCTTCTTGCATAGAAACGAAACTGGTATCCCGTTTTAAATAGTTGACAAACTTTTGAAAATCAGCCTCCGAAACTTCATAGGATTCCCAGTTAGGCAAATCGCGATGTTCCTGGGAGTAGCTCGTCGCAAAGTCAAACAAGCTGCTTGTTTGCAAAAGTGTTTCTGTTTCTTTATTTAGGTTTGATGACCCGAATTTAATGTCTGGCAAAATTCCTCCGCCATCAAAAACTACGCGACCGTTTTTGGTTTTAAACTGATTGACTCCTTGGTCCGAAAACTTTGGTACATCTCCATTTGCTTGTCTATTTGCATAATCAAGTTCTTGGATACAACGACCGCTTGGCGTATAGTATTTTGAAATGGTTACTTTTAATTGGGTGCCGTAGGTTAAGGGTCTATAGCGCTGAACTAATCCCTTTCCATAAGATCGCTGGCCCAATACAACAGCTCTATCATAATCTTGAAGGGCTCCTGTGACAATTTCTGAAGCAGAAGCAGATCTTCCATTAATTAATACCACAATTGGCGTTTCAAGATCCAACGCTTTTTCTTGTGCCGTATAAATATTGCTCCATTTTTTAACCTTCCCTTTTGTACTAACTATGATGCTTTTTTGAGGTAAAAAGAAGTTCGAAATTCGAATAGATTCCATTAAGGACCCTCCTGGGTTTCCGCGCAAATCAAAAATTAGCTTCTTTAAACCCTTCTCCTTTAAACTTAAAAAAGCCTTTTTAACTTCTTCCGAAGCTTTTTCATTAAATTGAGTCAGTACAATATAACCAGTATCCTCGGAAAGCATATCATAAAAAGGAACTGGATTTACTTCTACCTCTTCCCTCTTTAAATTAAAATTCAATGTTTTTCCAGCCCTTAAAACTTGTAAACTAATTTCACTTCCAGGAACTCCTAATAACAGCCCTGAAACATCTTCTTCAAGCAGTTCACCTAAGGATTGATTATTAATCTTTGTAATAATATCACCCGTTTTTATCCCTGCCTTATCTGCACTAAAGCCTTTATAAACTGAAACGATGGTAATGTCTTTTTTAGAATAGCGAACAGAAGCACCAATTCCACCATATTCACCTTCACTTCTAATCTTTGCCGCTTCCACTTCTTGCTCATTGTAAAAATTAGTATAAGGGTCTAGACTCTCTAAAGTGTTTTTTATTGCTTTTGTCGTGAGCTCGGCTGGGTTTATTTCATTTACATAATACATATTCAACTCCTTGAATAAGCCGGTGTAGATTTCTATCTGTTTGGCCACTTCAAAAAATTTAGACTGAAATGAAAAAGACACGAAAACAACCAGCAATAAACTGATTAAAATTAGGTTTTTAGATCTCGTTGTTTTCATTTTCATCCGTTTTTTTGACTTGATTGACAAAGCTAGTAAGTAACTTTTTCATCTTGATTTCAATTTCTTCATAGGTCAAGGCTTCTTTACCAATAAAAGAAATCATAAATACATAGGGTTTGGTCAATTCATTATAAACGATATATTTTTCTTTTCGGTATGTTTCTCTCAACAATCTTTTCAGTCGATTTCTATGAACTGCCTTTTTAAAATTTCGTTTTGGAACAGAAAAACCAGCTTGTGCCGGAAATTCTGAAGTGTGTTTTGCTTGAATATAAACCATTCGCAAGGGAAATTCTTTTACTGATTTTCCTTGGGTATACAATTGTCCTATGAGTGTTCTACTCTTTAAACGTTCTTTTTTTCCTAGCGTTTGCTTCATTACTACAAACTTACACAAAAGAGTGGCTTTTTAAGAATAATTCTAAGCGATTCTTAACAAAGGTCTTGTTAAACAAGTTGGGCCTCCTCCTCCTTTTACACTTATTTCTTTGCCTACATATGCACTAACCTTGCATCCTGCATTTTGAAGTAATTTTTTAGTAATTGGATTGCCTTCAACTACTACACAATTTCTCGGCGCGATTGCCAAAACATTGCATCCCATACTTTCAAACTCTTCTTCTGGGACTTCGATTAGTTGAAAGCCAATTTTTAATAATTCATTTCGAAACTTGATCGGCATTAGAGGTGAATAGACTACCGCCAAATCTTCATCAACTGGACTTAAAATAGACATTAAATGAAAGACATCTTCTTTCCCTTTATAATGTGGTAGTTCTGCAACGATAACCTGAATTCCATGAGGTTCTACCAATTGCTTTAATTGTTTAATTCCGTCTTCATTTGTTCTATATGTATGACCAACAGCCAATGTTTTCTGGTCTAACCAAGCAAGGTCTCCTCCTTCTAAGGTTCCTGGTGCTTTTATTTGACCTAGAATAATATGACCTTTTTGTTCATAAATCTCTTTTTGCGCTTTTGGTTCATTAACTCTACCTGGTTTTCCCATATTACATAGGATAATTCCAAAATCTGTAGCGATGGATGCATCTCTGCAATACATAGAATCCATACCTACATTTTCATTGGATGGGAAATATTCCAGCCCGATATTATTGTCTTTAAAAATAGATTCAAATTCTTGATATTCTTTTAAGGAGGCTTGTAAATTAGGCTTTGCTAAATAATTCAATTCTTTCCATTGACTCGCAATTAGTTCGTCTGATTGAAAAGCAGCTTTTGCTGATTTTATAAAAACAGTTTCAAGATTTAAGTATTCTGAGTGATGTGTTTTGCTCATTTCTTTTTAGTTTTATTCCATTGCATTAAGGCATAAAAAGGAATTCCCAATAATAATAGTAAAAATCCATAAAAAACAACATCAGGGCCTGAACCGTAAATTGCCCAAACCGAATACAAAAACCCCAGCAGTCCAAGTACAAAGGTCTTAAGCATGCTATTTAGGTGAATTTTTCGTTCTATTAAAATAATGATATACGCCGCCGATACAAATAAATAGGGCACCAAGCAGGTCAATACAGTAAGGTTAACGATAAAGGTAAATTGATCCACCAGACCTTCTGAGAAATTCATTAACATGACCCCAGAGCTCAATAGACTTCCAATAATTAAGCCTAAAATTGGTGCTCCGTTTTTATTTTCTTTTTTAAATATTCTTGGAAACATTTTGTCTTTTGCTGCAGCCATTGGAATTTGAGCAACAATTAAAATCCACCCATTTAAAGCGCCTATCCCAGAAATTGCAGCCCCAGCAGCCACAAAATAACCTGTATACTCTCCACCAATTATTCTTCCTGCTTCAGCAAATGGAGCTGGTGAGTTTTGTAAAATTTCAATAGGTAAAATTCCAAACAAAACTATGGTACCAAATATATAAACACAGGTGGTGATCGCGGTTCCAATCATGGTTGCTTTCCCAACATTTTTTTCTGGATTTTCAACATTTTCTGCAGGGATACTGGCACTTTCAATACCTAAAAACGCATATAATGTTAATGCTGCTACAACAGGAAAAGTGGCAAAATCACTTTCGCCAGTCAAATTAAAAGCCGGAAAATTATCTAGGCTAAAAAAGAACCCACCGATAAGAATAACAAAGACTAATGGCAATAATTTTAAAATAGTAGTTACCACTTGCACTTTGCCAGAAGTTTTTACTCCTTTTGAATTGATCCAGGTAAAAAACCAAATCATACTTAAGCCTACAGCCACCGCCAATAATGAATTGCTTTCTAAAATAGGAAAGAAAAAGCTCAAAGCACCTATAATGGCAATGGTTATTGCTGCGTTGCTTATCCAACAAGAAATCCAATAGCCCCAAGCCACTAAAAATCCGATAAAATCACCAAAACCTTCCCTAGAATAAGTATAAGGTCCTCCACTTTTATTGACGATAATTTTACTGAGATTACTAAATATTTTAGCAAGGATAATTGCACCAGTCGCTGTAAATAACCATCCCAATAAGCTGATACTTCCAAATTCTGCAAGTGAGGCTGGTAATAGAAATATTCCTGCACCAATCATATTTCCAACAACCAAAGAAGTTGTGGTTATTAGGCCTATTTTTTTGGGTTCTGAACTCATATTTTATGTATTTTTAGATGCAATTCTCGAATATACAATTATTTAACAAAAGACAAATGAAGTTTCATATTGATCCCGATATTAAAAAAGCGCATACATTGCCAGCCTCATTTTATAGAGAAAATGACGTATTTGAAGCACTAAAAGAAAAGGTTTTTTTAAAATCTTGGCAGTGGATAGGTGATAAAAACTTGATCCCTTTTGCACAATCTGTGCATCCTTTTGTTTTGCTTGATGGCTATTTAACAGAGCCTCTTGTTTTAACCAAAAATAAAAATGAAGAAATCAATTGTCTAACAAATGTATGCACACATCGAGGCAATTTAGTCGCTTTAAATTCAGGGAAATCAAAAAAACTTACCTGTTTTTACCATGGCCGGAGATTCTCCTTGAATGGAGATTTTGAGTTTATGCCAGAATTTGAGCAAACTGAAGATTTTCCAAAACCCTGTGATCATTTGCATAAGTTCCCTCTAAAAAAATGGGGACAATTTTTATTTGCGGGATTAAACCCTACTTTCGACATACAAGAGGTCATTGACATCATGGATCAACGTGTCGGCTTTTTACCTTTGGATAATCTAACTTTGGACAACTCACTTTCTAAAGAATATTTAGTAAATGCCAATTGGGCTCTGTATTGTGATAATTATTTGGAAGGATTTCATGTGCCTTTTGTGCACCCAGATTTGAATGCTGTTTTGGACTATGGGAGTTATAAAACAGAGATCTATGACTATTGTAATTTACAAATAGGCTATACTGATGAAGCCATAGAGGTATTTGATTTGCCAAAAAACCACATAGATTATGGAAAAAATGTAGCAGCTTATTATTACTGGGTATTTCCGAATATGATGTTTAATTTTTATCCTTGGGGTGTTTCCATCAATATCGTAAAACCCTTGGATCTAACCAGAACCAAAGTGTCCTTTATCTCTTATGTTTTAGACCCTACAAAACTAAATAAAGGTGCCAGTGGTGATATCGATAAGGTGCAAAGAGAAGATGAGTTCGTGGTAGAAAACGTGCAAAAGGGAGTGAAATCCACTTTTTACAAAGCAGGAAGGTTTTCTCCCACAAGAGAGCAGGGTGTTCATCACTTTCATCGCTTGCTTGCACAATTTTTAAACAGCTAAAAAGTTTCTATATTCCCTGAATATATCAGCAGGAATATTTACTTTTGGTACTTCAAATAATAAAAACAGAATGAAACCAGATTTATTTCAAGCTCCAGATTATTATCAACTAGACGATTTATTAACCGAAGAACACAAACTTGTGCGGGATGCTGCTAGAGAATGGGTTAAAAGAGAAGTGTCTCCGATTATAGAAGATTATGCTCAAAAAGCAGAATTCCCAACCCAAATAATTAATGGATTGGCAGAAATTGGTGCTTTTGGCCCTTATATTCCTGAAGAATATGGTGGGGCTGGACTGGATCAAATTTCTTATGGATTAATCATGCAAGAAATTGAAAGAGGTGATTCTGGTGTTCGCTCTACAGCCTCAGTGCAATCATCTTTGGTCATGTATCCTATTTGGAAATACGGTAACGAAGAACAACGTCAAAAATATTTACCAAAATTGGCCTCAGGAGAATGGATGGGCTGTTTCGGTTTAACAGAACCTAACCATGGATCCAACCCAAGTGGCATGGAAACCAAGTTTAAGGATATGGGAGACCATTATTTATTGAATGGTGCCAAAATGTGGATCTCAAATGCACCCTTTGCACAAGTTGCAGTAGTTTGGGCGAAAAATGAAGAAGGAAGAATCCATGGCTTAATTGTTGAGCGTGGCATGGAAGGCTTTTCGACTCCAGAAACTCATAACAAATGGTCATTAAGAGCTTCTGCGACGGGTGAATTAATTTTTGATAATGTAAAGGTTCCTAAAGAAAACCTGCTTCCAAATAAATCAGGATTAGGAGCCCCTTTAGGTTGTTTAGATTCTGCTCGATACGGAATTGCTTGGGGTGCTATTGGGGCTGCAATGGACTGTTATGACACTGCGCTGCGTTATTCTAAAGAACGTATGCAATTTGGAAAACCAATTGGTCAATTTCAATTGCAGCAAAAAAAATTAGCCGAAATGATTACAGAAATTACTAAGGCACAATTGCTAACTTGGCGTTTGGGTGTTTTGCGAAACGAAGGAAGAGCTACTTCTGCTCAAATTTCCATGGCAAAGCGGAATAATGTAGATATGGCAATTCATATTGCTAGAGAGGCAAGACAAATGTTAGGGGGTATGGGAATCACTGGAGAGTATTCTATTATGCGCCACTCTATGAATTTAGAAAGTGTCATTACCTACGAAGGAACTCATGATATCCATTTATTAATTACAGGATTAGACATTACCGGCTTGAATGCCTTTAAATAAAAAACAAAAAAGCTGAGAAAATTTCTCAGCTTTTTTTATAAAGTTTTGTTAAGCAGTTCTCCACTTAATTGGAGTAATTGCAACTCGATTAACTTAGCGTCAAATTTTGTATTGTTATAGGCGATTTTACTATTTGCCAAATTAATTTGAGCCTGTCTAAACTCGATAGAACTTACCTGTCCTATCTTGTACTTTTCTTGCGTTCTATCAAAGTTATTTTGATTCGAAATAACATTCTTTTCTTGGGCCTTTAAAACAAAAAGTTTGTTGTTATAAAGTGAAAAAGTGTTTCGGATGTTGTTTTCTAAAGTTTCCTTTTGCTGTTGAAGCTGAATTTGCTGGGTCTCTAAAGCAATCTTAGCATTGGCAATTCGGGTTTTTGTTCCTCCTCCATCAAATACATTCCATGATAAATTTATCCCTGCATTTAAACCATTGGAGGCCGATTGGGCCAAAAAGGAAGTTTCTGGGTTTTGACTTCCATTCCAACCATAAGAGGCCGAAAGACCAAGTGTTGGTAAATAGTCAGATTTGTTTATTTTAATATTAAACTCACTTATCGCAATGTTTTTCTCGTTTTGTTTTAAAAGCACATTATTTGCTTTTGATTTCATAAGCAAGTCCTCTAAACGCAATAAATTTGCAAAAGTAACCGAAGTCTCTACTTCAAAATTGGTGCTGTTTTGAGTTCCCAAAATAACATTCAATCCCCATTTTTGATTTAAAAATTGTTGCTGAGAATCTATTAAAGCGATGCTATCATTGTTTACATCAACCTCTGCATTTAACAATTCTAGTTTGGTTGATTGTCCATATTCATATTGATATTTTGCGCGTTGTAAACGTTGTTTCGAAATCTTCAATGTTTCTTGCAAACTCTTTGTGTTTTCAGACAATCGAGCAATTTGAAAATATACGGTAAACAATTGCAAATAGGTGTTTTCTATCGTTTCTCTAGCTTGCAATTCAGTTAATTGGTAACGCTCTTTTAATTGCTCAAAATTATACTTTCTACCCATACCGTCAAAAAGTGTATAATTTAGATTTAAAGAGGCGTTATATGACTTCGTAATGGCGCCATCTACACTTGTTGTGCTTCCATCTTGTCTCGTAATCGATTGATTGTCCCTCCTAAAGGTTGCCCCTGATGAAACACCCACGGTTGGCAAATATCCACCATTATAGATACTTGAATTGTTTTTAGCAACAGCTGTATTATTATTTGCAATTTTTATCCCATAGTTATTCTCTAGGGTGATTCTTAAGGCTTCTTCCTTTGTAAGAACCCTTTGAGCACTCACGCAAAATGAGGTCAAGACCATTAATAAAAATAACTGCTTCTTAAGATATCTCATCATCATGTTCAAATTTTGATTCAATAATTGCTCTTTCCACTTCCTCTTTTGTCACTTCTTCTCCAGTCTTTAACCATTTAATCCCAACTTTGATTGAGTTTGAAATGGACAATAACAATGGAAGCATCACCAAGGTTAATAGGGTGGCAATAATAATTCCGTAAGATATGGAAATTGCCATTGGAATTAAAAATTGCGCCTGCCTGCTTTTTTCTAACATCAAGGGTGCCAATCCTGCAACCGTCGTTAAAGAGGTTAAAAAGATGGCTCTAAATCGAGACTGGCCCGCCTTAATTAAGGCCTCATCAAAATGGATTCCATCTTTAAGATATCCATTAAACTTACCTATTAAAACAAGTCCATCATTGACCATAATACCAATCAAGGCAATAATTCCCAACCATGACAGTAAATTAATAGAGAACCCATGCAAATAATGCCCAATGACAACTCCGATCATACTAAAAGGAATCATCAATAATAATAAGATAGGCTGACTATAAGAACGGAAGGTAAAGGCAATTGTAATATAAATTAACAATAAAATTATCGGCCCAACGATCTGTACAGAACTTGTTGTTTTGTTGGCTTCCCTGTTTTGACCTTCATACAAGGGTGAAACTGTCGGATATTTGGAAACAATGGCCGGCATCACTCTCAACTTAATGTCATCCAAAATATCTGTAGCACTTTCTCCAGGGGTTTTCATGTCGGCAGTAATTTGGATTTCTCTTTTACCACTTAAATGATTGATGGCGATATCTCCTCTTGCAATTTCATAGGTCGCAATTTCAGAGAATGGAATTCGTTGACCAGTTGGAGAAATGATCCGCATGTCCTCCAAATCTTTCAAAGATGAACGATCTGATTTTGTATAGCGTACCCATACCTTAATTTCGTCTTGGCCTCTTTGAAAACGTTGTGCTTGAAAACCAAAAAAACCATTTCGAACCTGTGTCATTACGGTTTGTAAATTCAATCCAAGGATATAGGCCTTGTCCTTTAATTGAATATTAATCTCTTTGATTCCTGCAGGGTCGTTATCAGAAATATCCTTTAAAAGTGAATTGCTTTCAAGTACTTCTTTCAGTTCTTTCTTGGCCGCTTTTAATTCAGCGATGTTATTCCCTAATAATGAAACAGCCACAGGACTTCCTCCAAAGTTTCCTCCAGAGCCAAAAATTAAGCTTTCCACGCTGTACATTTTTCCTACTTTATCACGAATGGCATTGGTAATTTCTGGAGATGAAATGTCTCTAGATTCACCTGGCAATAAGTTTACAGTAAGTGTCGCATTTGCAGTTCCTGGGCCCACCCTTTTTATAATGTTTTGAACAACTTGTTCTCCAGTTGATTGCAACTTTGTATATTCATCATTTATCAACCATACTTTCTCTTCGATCACAGAAATAATAGAATCCGTAACCAATTCATTGGTTCCTTGTGGCATCTTTAAAGTAATCTGAACTCGATCACTCGCTACCGAAGGGAAAAAGGAAGTCTTTACAAAACCTCCACCTATGGCACCAAAACTTAACACCAATAAAGCGATAGGAATCGAAAAAGAAACAATTTTATTTTTTAACGAAAATTTCAAAAACGGTAAGTAAAAAGCATCTCTAAAACGAACCAACAAAGCATCTGCTTTTGTGTTGATTCCTGTAAAAAAAGCATCCAGCTTATTTTTTGACTTTTTGTTACGGGTCAATGCCTTAGAATGTGCAATATGAGCCGGTAAAATAATCAAGGCTTCAATTAAAGAAACGCTCAGAGTTAACAAGACTATCGTTGATACCTCCCCGAAAAAACTTCCGATCCTACCATCTATGAAGAAGAAGGTAGAAAAAGCAATAATGGTCGTTAAAATTGCTGAAACTATTGGTGGGATTACCTCCATGGTTCCATCTATAGCGGCTCTAATTGGTGTCTTTCCTTTATCGTAATAATGGTGATAAATATTCTCTCCAATAACGATTCCATCATCCACGAGAATCCCAATTACAATAATCATCCCAAACAAGGAGAGTACGTTAATGGTCACTCCTAATTGAGCAGCAAAAATAAACATTCCAAAAAAGGCAATCGGTAAGCCTGCAGCAACCCAAAATGCCAATCGAACATTTAAAAATAAGGCCAAGAAAAATAAAACAAGTAAGATTCCTGCAATTCCATTTTCCACCAATAATCGGGTACGTTGATTAAGTGTAATTGAAGAATCACTAGATATGTTTAAGCGAACATTGTTGTGTTGCTGATTAAACTTTTCGATATACTCCTTTATTTTTTCAGCAGAAGACAAAAGATCTTCACTATTGGTATTACTTACAGTAATGTCTATAGCCACATTGCCATTATAATACAATCGATCTGGGTTTTCAGACCAAGTGTCATTTATTATTGCAACATCGTTCAATCTAATAATTTTACCGTCGTTACCTGTCTTAACAATGATGTTTTGCATTTCTACACCATAATACG
>Ga0129324_10002518_pt1 | contig 11196 bp, 10 predicted proteins | sample CPBDNA_7_FD_96879 | JGI IMG/M metagenome (GOLD analysis project Ga0129324, IMG submission 96879) | Freshwater to marine salinity gradient microbial communities from Chesapeake Bay, USA - CPBay_Spr_15_0.2_DNA | ecosystem: Environmental > Aquatic > Marine > Coastal | place: USA: Chesapeake Bay... | reverse complement strand
TATATTATTTGTATATTATTCAATGCCTATATATCACATATGGGTTAATTATTTTTCTCAGTTTTCCACACCGTATCACATTTAGCACATAGATAAATGTATAATTTATTCATATCATCATATCGTATATATATGACTTCCCGGTCATTCAAGTTTGTTGGTTGATTATCGTCAACATGATTACTGCTACATTCACTATTAGGACATTTAATAGTGTTAATTCTGGGTAAGGTAGGGTCAAGTTTTGTGTATTCGTTAATAATATGATTGTATTTTTGTTCGTTTTTCTTCAACTGTGTTTTGGAAACACATATATTTTCCTTTGTTAAATTAGTATCTTCATGTCCACAGTTCCTACAATAATATACTAGCGTATTTTCTTCTTCTGTTGAAATCCTGATATAATACATGTTGTCGCATTTGTCGCAAAAGTGCATCTTGTCTTTGAATAATATATATATTATTATTTATTCCCTTTCAATTTTATATTATATATTATAATTCCAATGCTATAAACCTATCATAACATCTTTGCCAATCAATTGTAATAGACATGCTATAAATTCCTGTTTTTATTATATTGACTTCTTCCATCTTCTTCTCTTCTAAAATTGCCATTATAGCATTTTTATTTTTTACAAAATTATCATTCATTTCTTGTTTAAATATATCATTAAAAGGAGCAATATTTGATCCCATAGATTTTTTTTTTGATAAAACACTATTAATTGTAAAATCAAAATTCTTATAATAAATTATTTTATTATATCTGGAAACATCACTATGTTTTTCGGTAAATCCTGGTTCATGAAGCAATGGCATATTATCCATAACACTTATAATAGTAAGTAAAATAGTTCTAATGCTTTGACATCCAGTCCACTGATCTCCTCTCCACGTATTTAATATAGATAGACACATTTTACCATTACGATACATGTTTGGATGGAACCTAGTTTCACCGTCGTTTGTCTTAAATTCTACTTTGGGTGGACTATGTGGATAGTCTTGTGGAAATTGAAATTCAAAAAAATAATTTCCCGCGAAATATTGAGTATCGGATGGTCCAGAAATATACACATATCCCTTCAATATATTTGTTTCGTCGTGTTTGTAATATATACCATGACTATCCAATGGTTGCTTTATGATTTCTTTTACATCCTTCAACAAACGTTTTGTTGTTTCTCTAGAAAGAATAATTGTGCTCGCTGATTGAGTTTCATTAATAGACGGGTCTACAACATTTGTAGAAAAAATTTCGCTCATTTTGGTTATATAGTATTATTGAGTATGGTTTATATTATTTTATTCTAAGTATAAATTGTCTTATCTTAAAATCCATACAATATTTGGATAATTTTAGAAGCATTAAAATATAGAACAATGTGATTATCTATTTATATCCTCTATATTTTTGTTATACGTTGTCAGTTGTTTTATTTTGGGATTTAAAGGGATAAAATATTAAATAAAAAATTGACCTAAAAATATTCTGTATATATATTACATATTATTAATCATGAAACAATCATTTGAATCATATTTAAATTCGTGTTATTCTCAAAGGGGGGAGGGTCATACGCATACTAGAATAGGTGACAATTCTTTGTCTATTAAGGGTGGTACATATACAATCCATAATCTTCCAGAATTTTATACAAAGTATGTAAAACACGTATTTCAAGATGGGAAATTTGAGTTTCTAACAGAAAAACAACAATTAGAAAAGGGACCTATTATGTTGGATCTTGATTTCAGATATGACGTTTCCGTTGAATATAGACAACATACGAATGACCATATAACGGATATCGTTGACTTGTATTTTCAAGAAATTATTGACATGTTGAAGATTCCACCCAATTCCAAAATCCCTGTATTTGTATTTGAAAAGGACAATGTGAATATGCTTGAAAATGTTACCAAGGATGGTATCCATATGATTATTGGTATTGATATGGAACGACCATTACAAATTATTCTACGTAATAGAATATTAGCAAAAATAAAGGATCTATTAACCGATTTGCCTTTGGTAAATACCATGGACGAAGTGTTAGACGAAGGTATTACAAAAGGTACAACTAATTGGCAATTATATGGCTCCAGAAAACCAGGCAATGAACGATATATATTAACAAATAGTTACGACGTGGAAATAGACGAAGATAAGGAATTATGTTTACATATTAACGATGTAAAGAAATTTGACTTAAAAAATAATTTCCCGCTATTGTCTGCTCAATATAAAGGTCACGTTTCATTTGATATGGTGGATAGCATTCGCGATGAATATGAATCAATTAAACACGCAAAGAAATCAAGACCAAAAAGTAAATTGCGAATAGTTGACAAAAATAAGAATTACGATTTAAATGATATTACCAGCCAAGATGTATTGGATGAAGCTATTGAGCAATTCTTGAACGATAGTGATATAAAAGAATATTGCATTAAAGAGACACATCAATATACTATGTGCTTGACCGAAAATTATTGTGGTCCGTACGATAAATGGATTCGTGTAGGATGGGCATTGAAAAATACACACGATTCTTTGTTCTTAACGTGGATGGCATTCAGTGCAAAATCAGATAAATTTGACTTTGACAAAATCCCTGAATATTATGATATGTGGTCAAGATTCAGTCATACAAATGAAGATTGTTTAACATTTCGTTCTATAATATATTGGGCAAAACAAGATAATTATGCCAAATATAAGGAGGTACGTGAGGAGACAATTAGTTATTTTGTAGACAAAACAGTTGAGAGTCCTACTGACTTTGATTTTGCGCTTGTATTATATCAAATGTACAAGGATGATTATATGTGCGTTTCCATAAAGAAGGATATTTGGTACATGTACACAAATCATCGTTGGGAAGAAAACGAGGGTGGTACTGGATTAAGAATGTCTATTTCAACCGAGTTACATGATATTTACTTTGAGAAATTCCAAACAGTCATTAAATTAATGTGTAGTGGTACACTTGATACAAATAGTGAAGAATATGCAAAGGTGCGTGATAGTACCACGAAATTAAAGGATATTACCACGAAATTAAAGACTCGTGGTGTCAAGGATAACATTATGCGTGAAGCGAAGGAAATATTCTACGACCGTTCCTTTATTGAGAAGGTTGATTCAAATCCACGTTTGTTATGTTTTGACAATGGTGTTATTGATTTTGAGAGAAAGGAATTCCGCAATGGTAAACCAGATGATTATTTGTCAAAGTCTACCAATATTAACTATATTAAATTGAATGCGAGTAAGCACATGAACATTATAGCCGAAATAAACGACTTCATGACAAAGTTGTTTCCAGACCAAGAATTGCGTCATTATATGTGGCAACATTTAGCCTCCACGCTTATTGGCGAAAACAATGATCAGACGTTTAACATTTATAATGGTAATGGTAGTAATGGCAAATCAAAATTGGTTGAACTAATGACTGCCTGTTTAGGTGAATATAAAGTAACCGTTCCAATTACATTGATTGCTTCTAAGCGTAATGCTATTGGTGGCACATCTTCGGAAATTGTTCAATTGAAGGGTTCTCGTTATGCGGTTATGCAAGAACCAAGTAAAGGTGACCGATTGAATGAAGGAATTATGAAGGAAATAACTGGCGGTGATCCTTTACAAGGTCGTGCTCTATTTCAAGATAGCATTACCTTTATACCACAATTCAAGCTAGTTGTCTGTACAAATACATTACTTGATGTGAATAGTAATGATGAAGGTACTTGGAGAAGATTATGTGTCTGTGAATTCAAATCCAAGTTTTGTAAGAAGGAGGATTTTGATGACGAACGAGAACATCAATTTGAATTAGATAAGAAATTAGGCACGAAGTTTGCCAAATGGGCTCCCATCTTCATTTCCATGCTAGTTGAAAAGGCATATGAAAGCGACGGTCTTGTCAATATTTGTGACGCAGTCAAGGCAAGTAGTTCTAATTACAGAAACACACAAGATTTCTACAGTGACTTTGTAGCTGATAAGGTAAAGAAATCGCCTGGTGGTAAAATCAAGGAGACTAGTCTATATGAAGTCTTTAAATCATGGTTTCAACTTCATCATGGTAAGAATGTACCTAGAGGTCGTGATTTGTTTGAGTTTATGACTAAGAAATTTGGTAAAAAGGTAAGAGGTGTATGGAATGATATCTCCATTGTATATGACGATTTAGATGCCGAATTAGACGATTATGAAGATAATTAAAAAAATAAAAATATATGTGAAATATTAAATTATATTATATTACGTGTATCATAATAAAAATATACTTTTTTAATTTATTTTTTATTTTTTATTTTTTATTTTTTATTTTTTATTTTTTACGGAATTGTGATCGGTTGATATTTTTTTGCTATCATTGTAAACTGTCCGACATTGTGCGACATAGTCATATTGTAATATTTACTTTCTTGTCTATGATGTTTAAATGCTTTTTTGAAGTAAGGAGCATCTTCTTGTGAAATACCATCTGTATACATTTCTTTATAGCTAAGATATAATTTATTTGTATCCCATACACGGTTTTTATTGTACCAATCCAACATAATATCTTTGAATAATTGAATATGTAGATATGTTTTTTCTGGTTTAGATGGAATAAATTCAGCAATTAAATAGCGCAGTTCGCCTGGTAATCTATCAAGACGGTTTGATTTATATGACTTATTATAATACATATCTCAAATGTATATGTATTATATGTATTATATGTAGGGTTTAGTGTCCGGTTAACTATTGGTTATCCATACTAAATTATTTAATAAAAGGTTCAATTTTTTATAATTTCAAATAAACCCACTTTGTATTGCTTATTAGCCAGTTATAAATTTTTACTAATAAATCAATAATATAATAAATAACGTATGGATATAATATTAATCCAATAACCATGCCCAATAATTTCTTATCATGATATTGATTTTTCATAATAATTGTCACAATCACCAATATCACTAGATATTTATACAACATGGACAATATATTAGACCACCACTTAGTACTCTCATTTTGTTCGCTTTCATAATATGTTTTTCTATCTGAAATTTCAATAGTATGAATTTCACTCTCAACTCCACTTTTTAATTTCTTATTTTGTTCAGTTAACATATCGTGTAGATCTTGAATGCTTTTCGTATTCATTATCTGACCTTTATAATATTCAAATGTTTGTAGTAGTCTAATCATCATTAATTCATGTTCTTCTATCATAGAACGTTGTTTTTGTAATGCGGTTTGTTTATATCTATCGTTATCTAATGATGATTGGTCTGGTAATTTGGCATTTTGTTCTGCTTGATATGATGTTAAAAAAGAAGTTGCTGTATCTACTGTTTTACTCATCATCTTATTAAATTTCTTCACATCAATGTAGTCTCCTAATGTATCAGCTGTTATACATTTCTCGCTATTTGCCGGAGGTTTCTTTGCCGTTTGCTGTTGTTTATAATTTGGATCAAAGTTAGATACATCTGGTTTTGACATATTGGTTATACTAATATATCAAAATATTTAAAACTGACTAATCATTATTTTCGCTATTTTTTTGCTTCTTTCTCTCTACACATATGTTTTACATATTGTCTTTATAGTATGGTGTTACACACCTTTTGTTAATACTGTCCCATACTGTTCCAAATTTATTGTCTTTAGGACAACATGCTGCTCCCAAACATGACGCCGTCATATCTCGTGCTACTGGTTGGTCTGGATTAGATAGGTCAGATGACAATAATTTGTCAGCTTCATTTGGGTAAAAAGGAAATTTATATTCTGAAAAAACCATATTATCGCGTTGCATAATATCAATAACTTGAAGAACCACAATAACAATGGCTAAACCTATCAAAATTGACATAACAATTAATGAAATGTTTCTTGGCACAAGTCCTTTTTTCATTAATATGCCTAAAATTAATATAGGAATACAAAAATAAACGATTGTCTTCATAACATTTGTTTGAGCACGGTATTTTTCACTATAATAATCATTTATTTCTGCCATACGTCTTGTATTATATCTAGAATCATCAAGCGATGATAAGTTGTTTTGTACACTATCTAATTCGCTTTTTACTATACCACTAATAGACATCTCGTTAACTAAATTATTTCTAGATAATGCTACATTTGACTGAACATTAGAGTAATTATTACTCATAGATGTATATAAACTTGATTTCAAATGCTGTAATTCTTGAATTTTTTGTAAAATTTGATTTTGTCTTTCAATGTCTGGATTTGCTTTGACATTTAATGATTCTAAATTGGAATACATATTTTGTATTTGTTCGTCTATTTGTGCAATCGTATTCATTGTTTGTTCTGTATTTTCATTATTTTCTTGAAAATCTTCACCAACCATGTTCTTTATATATAATATCAACTGAGATTATATATAATTTGAAATAATTTGAGATTTTTACAACATTCGTTACTATATCAACAATTAACGCATAACTTTCATGGCACCAATTGTAATACCAATTGCTATTATACTCCACAATATATATTTTTGGTTATAACTTAACATTTGTATTTGCGAGTCTTCTTCTAGTGCAGCGAAATGAGGTATCAATGCATTTTTTGTCTTAACTTCTTTATGAGTTTCTTCATATTTGGATAAATTATTCTTCATTATGGTATATTCATTCAATAAACGTTTATTCAATTTTACATCTTCTTTACTGAGAATTTCTATTTTTTCATATATAAAATCTAATATCATATTCAATTTATTATATTGTTCCTTTATGTTTCGCATTTCTTTCTTAGAAATAGTTCCAAGACCACATGTGATATTTTTGTTCATGTCACCTGTGTTCGTATATCCATCTAATTTACCTTGATATGAAAAATCCACATTTTTGTTACAGCTATTATTATTTGTAATAGATTTATTTCTAACATACAAATCACCACCAGTATATTGTCGTTTCCCTTTAGGCCACATATTCTCATTCTTTATCCAATATTTATTACCACTCATATAAAATCCACTTGAACCTGGAGTATCTAAACATTTCTGTTTTACTTGTTCTAATGTTAATCCCGAACCATGTGTAATATCATTGCCATATGAATTATATCCAGGCATATGCTGAAACTCATTACCGTATCCAGTTATTAAACTATCCGGGTATTTCTTTTTTGTTAAATCATCCGATATATAATATATCTCTCCTAGATTAGCATTGTTAGCTCTTTTGGTTTCATAAGTAGCATATGCGACATATCCAGGAATCCATGACCAATTGTATCCTCGCCACCAACTACCACTTCGGTTCCATCTTCCAGAAACGATTTTTCCCATTCTACCAGCTCCTGGCACGTTTGGACAATCCTCTGAATTTCTGGCTTTTCCACCTCCACCAATGTAACAACTTCCTTTTCCTCCACCACTATTTTCACCCAATTGAAATACATTTGATCCCATATCTTGCGCTCTTTTTGCGCAAGATTCTATTGTGGTTTTACCTAAATCGTATTGATATGCGCCAGGTGATTGTGAACATTGAACAAATTTTCTCTCAGTTGTTTCATTTGGATTGGTTACGTATAAATTTCTTCCAGCAGAAGTACATGATTGATTCCTAATAACAGATGTTCCACTAATCAACTGCTCACCATCAACCTTTACCATTTCGCCTTGTTTTATATTTGCGAGTGAAACTGATGGTCCATCGTCAGGTAATATAGTCGGAGCGTTAGCCCAATCTAATGGACAACCATTTTTTCCTTGCATAGAGTCACCTGTTTGTGGATTTGGTATTCTTTTCCATACACCTCGCTCAGTAACATAACCTACATCACCTGTAGGATCCTTTAAATATGTATTAGCAAAGCGATTATTTTCTATATTGCTAGCTGATATGTAATCACGTGATTCGTCTATTAAATGTTTCACAGATTGGTTATAAAGTTGTAATTGTCTAGTAAAATCATTTTGTAACTCTTTCAATTCATCAAAATCAGCCATATTTTTTTCAACAATAGGACCATCCATATTTTTAATTGACATTATTATAGTATTATATTATCATATTATTAAAAAATGATAATATTATTAAAAATGATAATATAAAAATGATAATATTATCACACATTTATAGCATATTTCTAGCATATTTCTAGCATATTTATGTACATTTATGTTAAATTAACGATTGGGTCTACTAAATAGTAAGAAATATAATACCATAGAGTAGATAAAAACGACGTTACAGGTCCATATATACGGTTTCCTAGCATATAAATCCATATACCTAAGAAAATATAAACATAAATAGACATGTCATTTGATTGACGTGAATAAATATAATATAATATAATCAATACTATGATTGCTTGCGATAACCACAATCCATAGGTTGTATAATTAGATAATTGTCTTAGATAACTATCTTCTTCCTCTGCTGAATAATCTGGTTCTTTTATTAATTTATTTACTTCTAGTTTGTCTTGTTTTAATTGCTTTAATATACCCTTTAATTTCTGTTGTTGTAATACAGTGTCACTTTTAAGCATAGAAGACGTAGTTTGTATACTCTCGTTATCAGTATTTACCTTTTCACTTAGTTTTTGGATTTCATCTTGTAGCCTTTTCATCTTCTTTAATATTTGTTCACCTTCTTTCCCTCCTAAACGAGTGGTACCGTTGGGAGGTATAGCAGTAACCACATTTTGTTGATATTTTGACGAACCTATTTTATTACCAATAACACCACCAAAACATGATTTATTCCATTCAGTTCTAATATCTTCAGGGTAATACACTATACTAGAAAACGACATTTCATTATCTTGTACTGCCTTTAATTTACAATCATTTAAATCATCAGATTTGCCTAAAAAAATCCAATCATCTGTACTTTCATCTGGACTAGAAACCATTCCTTTTTGATAATTCTCATCTTGTAGATCTATCCAATATCCACTTGGTTTTACAGGTTTGCGCTCACGTTTACAAGTATTACATGTTTGTTTACAATTTTTTTTTAACCATTCGTTTGACCCACACCATCTTTTCCAACGAGAACAATCATTATATTTATCCATACATAATCGCTTCTTTATGTTAACGCTAGTGCGCTTGCGATTATTATTTTCTCTTTCTAATAGATTATTGTATTCGCGTTGAAGAGAATTATATTGACTTAATTTCATTTGTAATTGTTTCCCTAAAATACGAGTTTGGATTATTGTTTCATATTTATCTGGATTATTATTAATAAGTTCATCTGTAATAGACATTTATATGTATATATATAATTTGTTAGAAATTAAATAATACTAATTCCTATCTAGTATATTTATTTTGGTTCATCACTATTACCATATCTTAATTTGTCATATAAATACATTATTAATGTTTCAAAAATTATACCAAATACAATAACAATACTAACCATCTTAGCGGTTTCCATAGTAGGTACATTAAATCCATAATATACTTTTCCTACGATTATTATACCTATTAACATGACAACTATAATTTTTATCTGTTGTTTATACCACTCTAATTCATCATCAAATAGTCCAACTGATGTATTGGTTGCCGTTTTTAAATCATTTCGTCGGTCTTTTAATTCCTTATTTTCGTTCTTTAAAATCCGTATGTCTGTATTTAATGTATTTATTATATCTTGATCGGTTGCGATCACTGATTCCATCTTGTTTTTAATAGTAAATCCGTCAGATTTTATTTGAGTGGTAACTGTATCAATATGACTCATTTCTTTTGCGACATCTGTATCTTGCGGATTTTGTAAAGATTTAATATAGGTTGGAACGAAATTTTCTAAAATTAAAAAAAATCGTTGATTTAATAATTCGATATTTGTTTTTGTTTTATTTATTATTTCATTCATTATATTTATTACTGAGAACATATTCTATAATAATCGGCCGTAATTGCCGTTTTGCTTGGGCGTATAATTTTACATAGTTGTCCAGGACGCATTCCAATAGCTTGGGCTACCGGGTCAAATCTGGAAATCTCTGGTAATTCCGCATCATTAATTATATTATATCGTTTCTTCATATTATCAGCTTCTTCTTGGGTTAGTATAACATGCTTAGGTACATAAGCGTGCTCCAGTATATTAAACTGTAGTCTTTCTAAATTATAAATCATAATGAATATCCCTTCTTGTTCCCAAATGTGTTTTAAAATATTCAATAATGGTTCATGAGGTTCCTGTTTAATCACTATAATTAATGTATCATTCTTTGACAACACTTGTTCTAAATTATATAAATCATCAATATAATCGTTTATATTTTCACGCCTCAATGTTTTTGCTAGATGATATTTGACATAGACCTTTTTACTGTTTTCACTATTTTCACCGTCTTCTGATTCAGTTGACATTAACATATCTAATTGTGAATTATTGTACATCACATGTACTTCATTTACGCTAAATTCTTCATAGTCACCTACGTCATAACCTTGTGTCGTAAGTAATTTTAATAAATTTTGTCTTGACTTGAATACAGATGTTATTGTTCCACTTGATTGTGACATGCTTGTGTTTATAATAGAAAATTATATTTTTATTTCAATTTCAATTTTATATTATAATTAGGTTTATTCTGTCTAAATATATACGTAAAGATCTAATCAAATTTTACTGTTTTCTTTTCTCCACTATTGTTATTTCCATTATCATTATCATCATTACCATTGTCTATGTCACCTTCAGATTTTTTTGATTCATCTCCGGATTCATCTGTATTTATGATTAATTCAATTCCATCATCACGTTTTGTTTTGGTTTTCTCCAACATTTTCTCAATATTTTCCAATTCACTTATATCATTGACTTGAATATCTGAATTATCTGAACTGGTGCTTGTTCCAGGAGGTGGTGGAGGTGGCACTAAATAATCACTTGACATACTATTTAATGAATTTTCACTTGGATTATATGCTGGTGAATTCGGATCATAAACAGACGACATTGGACTATTTGGATTATATATGGGCGATCCTGGTTGATATGCTGGTGATCCTGGTTGATATGCTGGTGATCCTGGTTGATATTGTGGTGAACCAGGTGGATATTGTGGTGAACCAGGTGGATATTGTGGTGAACCAGGTGGATATTGTGGTGAACCAGGTGGATATTGTGGTGAACCAGGTGGATATTGTGGTGAACCAG
>Ga0129324_10002516_pt1 | contig 11199 bp, 12 predicted proteins | sample CPBDNA_7_FD_96879 | JGI IMG/M metagenome (GOLD analysis project Ga0129324, IMG submission 96879) | Freshwater to marine salinity gradient microbial communities from Chesapeake Bay, USA - CPBay_Spr_15_0.2_DNA | ecosystem: Environmental > Aquatic > Marine > Coastal | place: USA: Chesapeake Bay... | reverse complement strand
GCAGCAAGAACCAACAAAACCAAAGCTCTTTTCTTTGTCTCTCCTTCTAACCCGACCGGTGCCGTCATGAGTTTTGAAGAAACCAAAGCCATCGGGGAGTGGGCTACCGAGCACGGTATCTGGATAATTGCCGATGAGATTTATCAAAATCTGATTTATGAACCAGGTGTGGAACACGCCATTTCGATTGTGGAGGCGGCACCTGCCGTTGCTGATCGCTGCATCGCGGTCAACGGAGTGGCCAAGACCTATGCCATGACAGGGTGGCGCTTGGGGTGGATGGTGGGTCCTCAAGACGCCATTAATGCAGCCTCCAACCTGCAATCTCACCTCTCGAGCAATGTCTCCAACATTTCACAGATGGCCGCTGTAGCTGCTCTCACCGGAGACCAAACCGCTGCGAAGAAGATGCGCGAAGCCTTCAATGTTCGCCGGAACACGATTGTCTCTGGCCTAAACGCGATTGAGGGAATATTCTGCCCGGAACCACTGGGCGCTTTTTATGTCTACCCGGATGTCGCGGGATTGCTCGGAAAAGAGTGGGGTGGCACGACACCACACACAAGCTTGGAACTGGCCGATCTCATTCTCGAAAAATGCGAAGTGGCTGCTGTTCCCGGTGAAGCCTTTGGGCCCAGTGGCTACCTACGTTTTAGTTACGCACTCGGTGATGACGATCTCGCTGAAGGAATCGCTCGACTGCAAAAATTCTTTAGCGTCTGAGTTTCTTAACGTCTGAGTTCTTTGGCGTCTAAGTTCTTTGGGGCCTAAGCCTCGAGACTTAGACCTCTAAGCCAATGAGGGTCGGCTCGGGAACTAGATAAATTCCCGTGGCATTACCTACCGTGGTAATCACATATCGCGCAAGCTCGGCGATGTCATCAGCGCTAGCACCGCCCCTATTGGTAATCGCCAAAGCGTGTTTAGAAGAGATCGCAGCCTTGGATCCAGGCAGCGCGAAACCTTTGGAAATTCCCGAGTACTCAATAAGCCAAGCGGCACTGAGTTTCATCCACGCCTCACTCGCATCCAGCGCGGGCATTTCATCGCTTGTTGGACTACCCAAGGCAATGACAACATCCTCAGGTTGTGGCCCAACGAGCCAGCGCGGAGCATCAGTGGGAAGCCCGAAAGCCACCTTTTCTGACACAACAGGATTGAGGAAAAAAGAACCAGAGCTAACCGAGTCAGGATCGCTACCAGAAAGCACCATTCCTTTGGAAGAGCGAAGAGCGAGCACGGCCTTTCTCACCTGAGCCAGTGGCGCCCGCATCCCCACCTCAATACCCAGTGCCCCAGCCAGTTGGTCATACAACACCGGAATGCTGCTCCCATTCTCCGAGGGCTCTAATGAGAAGGTCACACCTAAGACCAGACCGTTTAGCTTGCCCGTTTTGATGGCACTGGTGCGAAGTTCCAGCTCTAAGTCCCCCGCAAGAATTGTCCTGCGCGAAGCGTTGGGATAATCCAAGAAATCAATGGAGACGACCGTGTCCGATATCTCGGCGCCATAGGCACCCACGTTTTGAACAATGGATGCTCCCACTGTCCCTGGAATACCGCTGAGGGTTTCCAAACCTCGAACACCCTGAGACAGTGTGTGGGCGACGAAACCATCCCAATCTTCACCCGCCTCCGCGTGAATAATGACTTTTTGCCCCACGGCTTTTTTTACTGTCACACCGCGGGTTTGGATATGCATAACGGCAAAACCACATTCTTCATCGCTGATAACAAGATTGGAACCAGAACCCAAGGCCAACCAGGGCTTATCTTCTTTCCAGATTTTCTTAGCACCCGCAATGAGCGCGCTCGTTGAGGAGTACTGGTGGTAATCGGGTATATGGCCACCAACGCGCATTGTGGTCAGATCAGCAAAGCTGGTCACGGCGAAGACACCACAGCAATCGCTTTGCCGAGAACCGTGGTGCCATCCTCGGTGGTCACCCGAAGCCCCAAGGTCGCCGAGTTTTCTTCTGGCTGATTCAGCGCGCTCAGAGTGATCGATACTGTGACAGCCGCGGAACCCTCTGCTGGAACATAAACAGGTTTAGTGAAACGAACCTGGTAGCTGGAGACGACACCGCGCCCTGCCAGCCATGCCGTGACCGGAGCGATGGCAAGGCCCATGGTAAGCATGCCATGGGCGAGAACGCCCTCAAGGCCTACCGTTTGGGCAAAGTCGTCACGGTAGTGAATGGGGTTGAAATCACCAGACGCCCCCGCATAGCGCACCAGGGTGTCTCGGCTGAGATGAAACGTTTCGCTGATGATTTCATCACCGAGTGAATAATAAGACCACATCACCTCAGTCATGGCTAAGCCTCATCTCCTCGCACCACAAGAGTGGAAATGGCAGTGACGACATGCTCACCATCAAGGGTAGTAACGGCGGTTTCGGAGGTAACCATGCTGTGGCCGCCCAAGGATTGAACTTTCGTCACTCGAAGCTGTGCCACCACGTCATCACCGGCAACAAGTGGCCTGGAATATTCAAACTTCTGATCGCCGTGGACGACACGAGAAAAATCTATGCCGGCTCCAGGATGTTTTAGCAATTGCTGCAAGGTGGCATCTTGCAAAACAACGGGGAAAGTCGGCGGAGCGACTACATCGGAAAATCCCAAGCTCTTGGCGTATTCGACATCGTGATGAAGACGATCGTCGGCAAGCACTGCCTTGGCAAATTCTCGGACTTTTTCTCGTCCGACGAGATATGCGGAGGTGGGTTCGAACACCACATCAACTAATTCAGGATTAACGCTCATGGTCTGAGTCTATTGAGAACGCCTAGAAGAGCGTGGTTCCCAGCAGGCGATCGAGCATGTCCCAGGCTATGCGCCTGGCAGCTTTAGTAGAACCGGGAGAGTAAGCAAGTACTAACTCTTGCAATGCAGAAACAGCGTGATGTGCTCGCAACAGCGCCTCGTCTTCATCCTTCATTTCCCGGTCATAACCACTAAGAAAAGCCACCCGTAGCTCTGGGTCAGTCCTCCAGTAGTCATGATCCAAAACGAAGGTGTCGACCACCCAAGGGTCATATTCACACGCCCCAAAATCGATTAAGCGGACATTGCCACCCTGATCCACCATCCAGTTGCCAGGATGGTTATCTCGATGAGCCGGCACCAAAGTGACGTGGCGTGCGTCCATCGCCCGGGCAATCATCAACCGCGCCTGCGCAAGCATTAGCGAGGGCACAATTCCCTCCAGTTTGCTTGCTGCTTGTTCGAAACGATCAGCGCACTGCCTTGAGAATTGATCTGACACCACCGGCTGAGCGGATTCGTGAAGACTTCTAATGAGTGCCCCCGCTCGGTAGTGGATGAGCGGATCCCAAGCCAGAGCACTGCGAGAAGCAGGTTCACCGGGAACCTCACTGATCAAGACCATCTGAAGTTCATCATCGTTATCAATCAAGCGAGGAGCGTGTAAACCCAAAGCCGGGGTGTAGGTGGCAAGTGCAACGTACTCGCGCTGATAATCAACTCGCTCCAGGTACCACTTCACAAAACATGAATCCCCTGACCGGGTCGCCACGCGAAGTACGCGACCTAACTTTGGTCGAGGAGAAACATCCTCGAGCACCTCCAATGGCCCCAAGACACGGTGAACGCGATCTAAGACTTCGGCATCCGAGGACAGACCAGGTCGCCGCATGGTGGTGGCGCGCATCATCGATACTCCCTCGATTGGCCCTAGGCACTGAAAAACCCCCGCCCACCGTCGTGGTGGTCAGGGGTTTTTACAAGCTCATTTGACTACTGGCAGCTGTCACACTGGAGCAGATCCATGGGATCCACTGGGACTGCGTAGCCTCCAACGTTGTCTTCGTTCATTGTGGCCTCCTTTACTGTTACCCGGTACTTCAGGCCGGGCCACCACTATATACCGGAAATAACAAACCTGTCATTACCCTACATCTTGTGGTCCTGGCGTGTCGTGATTTCAGCGTATCAAGCACGACTGACACCCCCTGCCCTTCCTGATCAGTGAAGAAATGGGCGCTTTTCACAGCGTGATTCCCCTAAAGTTGGGTTCACAGACGCGAAGCACCAGTGGAGGAAACATGTCAAAAGTCGTATTGGAACCAGGCCAGAAAGCACCCGATTTCTCTCTCGTGGACAAAGATGGCACGACAGTGTCGCTATCGGACCATGCGGGCAAGAAAGTAATCCTTTACTTCTACCCCGCGGCCAGTACACCGGGTTGCACCACGCAAGCCTGCGACTTTAGAGACAACATGGCCTCTCTCGCCGCAGCCGGAATTGTTGTGTTGGGCGTCTCAAAAGATGACTTACCCGCTTTGCAAAAGTTTGCAGATAACAAGTCATTGGGCTTTCCGCTGCTCAGCGACAAAGACTTGAGCGTTCACAACGCTTACGGGACTTATGGAGAAAAATCTATGTACGGCAAGCCAGTCACCGGAGTCCTGCGATCGACATTTGTGATTAACGAAACGGGAATCTTGGAGCATGCCCTCTACAACGTCAAGGCAACAGGCCATGTTGCAAGCCTTAGGAAAAAGCTCGGGCTAGAGGTATAAGAAGCGTTCGAGTAGCGGTTGAAAACCTGGACCTTTCGAGCCAATAACGGCGCTAGCCCGAGCTAACAATCCAGACCACGCGTTTCTGATCCACGAGCTCCACAGCTGGCGAGACGGAGAAAAGGTGACAAGCTTGTCATTCGCTCTAAAAGGTCTTGCATTAATCGATGATCAAAATTCAGGCAACGCATTTCATAACAACATGGTTGCTTTAACCGGAAATCACTAAATTAATCTCGATGCTGATTGGTTATATTTCTGCCAAACCCCGGAGAGACCCGTTGGCGGAGGACTATGCCTCCGATGACTGGGCGTTATGGAGAAATGCTTTATCTTCGGCGCAAAACTATCTCGAATATGGATGTGGGGCGTCTACCGAGTTCGCTGCCAAGAGATATAGCTGCAACATACGGGCTGTGGAAACCAGTCTGGAATGGGCGAAACAAGTTACAACAGCTCTCGGCCCGCGAGCTTAAGTGGTCCACATAGACCTTGGTTCGGTTGGGGGCTGGGGGAGGCCGACCGGCTATCGGAGAGCGGCGGCCTTTCCCGAATATTTCAACGCCGACTTCGATCCAGACGTTGTGCTTATCGATGGAAGGTTCCGGGTGGCGGTACTTCTCGCTGTGGTTCGAAACGCTCGCGTCGGGACGCAAATTGTGTTCGACGACTACGCGCGTCGCGAACGCTACCACGTTGTCGAGCAGTTGGTTAAGCCGGTCGAGATTAACCATCGCCAGGCTTTTTTTGCGACCGGCCACCGCAGATAGGGAATTACTCGATTCCCTAGAACTGCAGTTTTCGATGGTGATGGACTAGTCCCGGAATATCTAGGGCGGTGACCATGCTAGCAATCCTTACCATGTAGTCTCCGACTTAAAAGCGAATCCACGCTTATGCGTTTAGCCTGAAGAAGTTCAGGCTAAACGCATAAGCTACCAACCTCGCCGTCAGAGTGACGCGCCGTTTTGAAACCTCGGACAAGTGTTGTACCAATAAAAGGAGTTTGTGTCTTCCTCCGGGATTTCGGGCACTTAGAAACTAACCACTAGAACAGAGCTCGGGCAGAGGATCAATCTAGGCCACCTGGTCTAAAGTCGCTCCGCAATTGCGTAACCGCGGGCACCGGATCCGGTTATACGCTCGATGAAGTAAAGACCTTCTCTCTCCACTTCGTCAACTGCCCTCACCACACCATCGAAAGTCGATACCGAAACATCGTCGAAAACAATAACGTCGCCCTTCTTCTGCCTGTCTCGAACGTACTTGTACTCTTCGGAAACCGCAGCCTGCGTGTGTTGAGCGTCAAGAAAAGCAAAATGGATTCTGCTCACACCCACTGAATTAGTAAAACGCCCCGTCCAGGCTTGAAAAAAGGTTACTTTCGATAGCTCTTCAGGCCAAGGCTCCAGCAGCTCTTGTCGAGTTTTCGCTCTCTCGAGATCGTCAACGCAATTCCAAAACATCGGTACATTGTGAGGCAAAATGTCGAGTGTTGTGATGTTCCCGGGTTGCGACGCATCAACCAAAGCCTTAGCCATGCAAACCGCCGAAAACCCCCGCGCGGTGCCAGTCTCGAACACTGAGAATTGCGCCAACTTTTCGCTGCTGGCTAAACCTCGTTGAATTCTTTTGCGGAGAGCCGCGTAGAGAATCCGACCGTGCTGCCAATTAAGTTCCGAGGTCTTCACTACAACTTGGGTGTGCAACGCAAGATTATTGAGCCACTCTGCCCCAACGGCAAAACCGTTTTCTTGCTCGTACCTATCCAGCTCAGGAAAAATCTCAGACGACGCCTTCTCCCAGAGGCGAAGATAGGTTTCTAAGTCTGCGAGGGGAAATCGACCAAATGGGTGCTTCGGAAACTGGCGCTCTTGAAAGCCCAGCATTTGCAATAGTCGAAGAAAAACAAGGTTGCTTCGGAGAAATACGCGCCCTAGGAATGCTTTCATTAATACTTCTCCACCTCATCTGTAGGAGCTTGGCGCCCCAGAATAACCACGAATACAACAGCTCCTCACCACATTGACCCGGGGGTGGTTTACTCGCAAAAAGTCCGTTTTCGAATGAATCTCGGATGGTTAAATTGAGTGCTCTAATAGTACCCGCTATGGCTGAAATTTTTCAGGAACTGTGCTCGGACCGGTCCACCTGCTGAGGTGCCACACTTCTGCCCTGAATTCGGGACGGCGAATATCTCGCAATGAGCGGCTAACGTTTGGGCGGTGACATCAGTCGGCGTCACCAACGCCCCAACCCGTGACTGCGACGAAGCCTGTTAGCGTTTAGAGCACTAGTGCTTTTGGGACTGCCGAGAAGAGAGGTTGACATGTCTCGTTTTCTGAATTGGGGGAAAAAAAAATTAGTGGCCGCTGCGCTCAAGTTGGCCCCTTCGATTGAGCCATCACTTCAGGTTCGTGATTGGGTTCGAGCCGGATGCCAGATGCCCGCGCCGTGGACCGTCAAAATGCAGGTTCTAGAACGCTACATGATTCCCGGGGCTGCGTGGATTGAGACTGGGACATATCTAGGGGAAACCACAGCATTTCTCGCGGAAAGGGCCCCCCGCGTTTTAAGTCTCGAGCCTGACTTGACCCTCTATCTGGGCGCAGTAACAAGATTTTCCCACTCCAACAACATTAATATTCTCAACAAGACGAGCGAGGATGGTCTCTCCGAAGCGTTTGATTTCATCCAGTCGAGAAAAATCTGCCTCTGGCTGGACGGTCATTACAGCGGCGGATCCACATTCGCTGGGCCTGAAGATACGCCGATTCTTCATGAAATTGGATTCATATCAGACAAAATCAAAGATGGCAGCCTGGACGAAGTCGCAGTCTTTATCGATGACGTCCGACTGTTTGCAAGCCGTCACAAAGAGGTTCCTGGCGCTCCAGATCGCGGGGGTTACCCGCCGTTGGTAGCGATTGTTGGCTGGGCCGAGGAGATTGGTCTGGACTGGCTTGTCGAGCACGATATTTTTATCGCTCGCACTCGCCCCAGTCTTTGATGCTCGGCAATCGTGACGGACGCAAAGTCGCCTAAGGTTACTGGGATTGCGGCAGGTTGTGACAGTCTGTGGAAGAAAAAATGACGGCGTCTCGGTTACTCTAACGGGGGCCTGGGAAATCAATCGGACCCAGGGTTTGCTAAATCAGACGCCTGTTTTGCCCTCGTCACCAACAGGTTGCACTTCCAGTACTGTCTTCTCACGATTTGGCAATTGCGTCGGTTTGGAAAATATCGGGGAGATGTTGTGGTTGTCGTCGGAGAAGATCTCCGTTATGCAATCCCCGCGATCCAGAAACTAGATACCGGTATCATTCCAGTTTATTTCCCCGACATCGATCTAGAAGAAGCACTCGCGCGACTTAGAAAGGCTGAGAACACTGCGCATGTTGTGTTTACCAAACCATTCCAGTTTCACAAGATTTATGGCTTCAGTACTTTCTTTAAAAGTTGGAAGAACGCTCTCTATGTGGACAGGAAAATGAGAGTTTCCCACTTTATAACTTTGATTGGCTGGCTGTCCATCTGCTTTCACTCGCCTTTCTTGAAGGTACTACTAGGTTAGGCGAGGGATCAAGACAGTTTGGCACAAAAAAACTCCCCACAGGGTAAACAGTCGCTACCACCGACCTTTTGGCTGGACATTACATACTGGATACCTTGCCATCCGCCGCGCCAAACAAGAAACCATTGGTTTCTTCTCCTCTCAATACCTGCGAGCAAAAGTCTTATTCTCTGCCGAAGAATTCCTTCGCCCTCGCCCTACTGGACTGAGGACATCCTCTTCTCAATTTCTGTGGTTGATACTCCGGGAGTGGAGGGGATGTAAACCCGGGCAATCTCCCGATCGCCCAGCCACCGTTGAGAAAATGACATCTGGTCGTAGTAATCTCGCTGAGCCCAATCACCAACTATCGCCAGAACAGAAGGCCCCACCTCATCGATCGCAGTTTTTGAGTCTTGGCCATCAATGTTTTCAATGACCCTGTCAACAAATCGACATCTCTGAAGGGCAGATTCTCTCGCGGAAAAGGACATGACGGACAACTCTCCCTTGTATTCTCCGATCAATTCGTCGGTATTTAGGGAAATGACACCCGGACCAACACTGGCGCACCGCGCGATTTCACACGACCCCAATGGAAAAGATTAGAAGTTCCGCCCGTGTACACAAGTTCGGAGAAGACCATCCCCTTCCGCTGACTCGCTAACTGCAGATTCCCGCGCAACTTTCAGCCTCGTCTAATCTAGAGTTAATTCGTTTATCGCATCTAACCCTCACCGTATACGGGCATAGTGAGCAAGATGGCGCAAAATTTTCCGTCCGTTGCCTGCCAAGCCCGCAGTTAGCGCCTTAGGCATCAGTTGCCAACCACTCGGCAGCAAATCTTCAATCCTTATTTGACGGCCCAGAAACCACTGGCTGGGTGCGATCACCGATCCTGGGGTTCCCAGTGCCTCTGAGCTTAAGAAAGCCCCCCACCACCCCAAGCTACTGTTTGAGAGACTGAACCCGCTACAAGCAGCGAGCTCTCCGAGCGTTTCTAAGGCGTTTGCGTCCGACGGGGCTCGACTCGCCGACCCCAGTCGAAAGGCCATGAGACGACTAATGCAGGTAGATTCCGAAAAAATTCGAACCCGATTCATCCCCAACTTCTCACGTAAAGCGCTGACGGCCTTGACATGCCAAAGAGCCCTTGTAAAACCATGATGCAGGCGCGCTCGAGGGCTGAGATAGTCGCCCCTCCGGAGGTGGCAGGCAATTACTTTTTCCCCCTGGATGCTTTCAAAACCTCTGCTGAAACTATCACTCCGGAATAGGCCTTGCCTAATTCGGGACGCAGCAGGCAGCGCATAGCGCCAGGATTGGAAACCCCCCACTAAGTGGGTGCCTCGTTCTATCTGCCAAAATCTGTCATCATATCCCCACTGCTCCTCATGCCATGTTGAAACCTGTTTAGAGGAAACTACCTCTACCCCAGGGCCCAAGAGACTTTGAAGCTCAAGCTCTCTCGGTGTGTTTCCAGGTAAATTCGGCTCAACAAAAACGCCAACGCCACACCCGAGAGTGTCGCTCAGAGAAATGGCTGCTGCTAACTGAAAAAGCTGGTTGCCAAGGCCACCAGAGAGCGACACAGTAATTCCCGGCACTCGATTCTTCACAAGAAGTACAGTACCGTTTTAACTCCGCTCGTTCTAGCGAAGCCCGACGAGCGAAGCCCACTGGAATGAGTTTGGTTTGGGCTTGGCGCCCTTTCCGGACATACCACTCGGTACACCCCCCGGGACTTGAACCCGGAACCCACTGATTAAGAGTCAGTTGCTCTGCCAATTGAGCTAGAGGTGCTAACTGTTCTAAGTCTAGCGAAAGTTGACGCCTACTAAAGCAAGGAATTTTCTATCTGACGACAGCCCGTCCGTTTGACTAAGCAAGAATTGAATTTGGAGCGGGGAAGCCCTCGTTGCCTCAATTAAATGCAAGCCGGGCAGAGAGTGCCATCAAGTTCGCGAACCAGGGGCGTCTGGATCGATCAGCGGCTATGTTAATAGAATGGGTTTTTCGAGGGAAGGCAACGGGATGCTGAAGAGAGCCTTGTCCTTACCAAGAAAAACAGTCTTCATCAAGAATCAAATCGTTTCGGAATCTCCCGAACAAGCAATTCCGCCGATTGTTTACCAAACTGCAGAGTCGAGGTGGACCAATCGCCATCACTGGAATGCTATGGCGGAGCATAGAAAACAAAACCCAACGCTGAGTTTTGTGTTCTACGACGCTAAGAAACGCGACCAATACATGGAGCAACACTGGTCCAACCACCTTATTCACTCAATATATCGAAGAAGTGTTTTTGGGCAGATGAAAGCAGACATTTTCAGGTATTGCATTATTTATGATCGGGGCGGCTACTACTTAGACGTCAATAAGGGCCTCCGTGCTCCTTTTCAGTCATTTCACACAACTAACTCCAGCGGTGTTTTTGCTTTCGAGAACAACGACTCAGGCTACCCAATCAGCGATCGCTTGGCCCGCCGGTTACAGCACCCTAGTAAGAATGTCGTTCAGTGGGCTTTTGGGTTTTCGCCAGCAAGCCTGATTCTGGAAAAAACCATTGTGATAATCGTGGAAAACGAAAAATGGGCCTCACCGGGCATTTTTCCCTCGGCGAAATCCGCAATTATTTCATTCTGTGGGCCACTAGCCTTCACTAAGGCGGTCCATTCAGTCTTAGATCATGACCCCCAAATTCGCATGGCCCAAGCTGGAATCGATTTCGGACAGTCAAGTGTTTACCGGCTTCCTGGCGGTTCCCAGCTGAATAGATTCAGACACTATTCAGAAATTACAAACCAACCGATTTTGATGCCACGGAGTAATCCCCACAACTAAGAACTCATTGGGCGATACGGCGCTCAGGCAAATGAACGCTGCGGTAGCGGGGGCGGGGCTCGAACCCGCGACCTCACGATTATGAGCCGTGCGCTCTGACCAGCTGAGCTACCCCGCCGCAAGTGGATGATCCTCATCCGAGCCCCGAGTCAGGTTTGAACTGACGACCCCTTCCTTACCATGGAAGTGCTCTACCACTGAGCTATCGGGGCAGGCCCACCAGTGGCAGGACCAAGCCCTGAGATTAGCACCTCAG